>UMJA01016707.1_pt1 | contig 12252 bp, 19 predicted proteins | sample 1965901 | NCBI WGS metagenome assembly UMJA01 (sample SAMEA4836138, study PRJEB28245) | human gut metagenome | biome: gut microbiome; material: fecal sample | place: Denmark | collected 2008 | reverse complement strand
GTAAGCATAATAAGCGCCGCTGCAAGTGTCTCAGATATAGGAGCTTTTCCAGCTGCCGGTCTGTATCCTCTCTTATGAAGCGAATCACCTGATGTGTCAAGTGCAATAGTCACAATATCCTTCATAATAGTTACTCTTATAGGATAAGAATCACCATCTTCCTCAAACCATCCAATTCTATAATGTTCTTTAAGTCTCTCTACAATTGCTTTCTTAACAATTGACTGGATATCAGAACTGCTGAACAGTTTACTGTTAACAGAATTAGCTTTTGTTACCCAGAACTTGCCATTCTTAGGTATATAATTCTCCCACTCAAGAGCTTTAGTATTGTCAAACAGCTCTGTAAATGTCTCAGCCTTAAATTGACCCACTTTAATCAAAATACGCTCTGTAGTCCTTAAATTTATATTAGCACGGCATATGGCTTCAGAATCACCTACAAAAGTGACCTTTCCATCCTCTACCGATGATATATCATATCCAAGATCATATACTTCCCTTTTTAATACTGATTCCAGACCAAAATGGCAGGGAGCAATTAATTCATATGTATTCATATATCCTCCAAATGTACATTTATATATATATTAATGCCTACGCAAATGAGTGTCAATCCGTTAATTGATTACACACATTCCTGTAAATTATATAATTAACTTGTGATTGAGGGAAGCGCTTCTAAATCCAGTAAACACAAGGGAGATAACAACATGAGTACTAAAAAGATTTTTTATAAAAAAGATATGAAAGATATAATCCTCTTCTTAAAAGAAGAGGGAGAAGCCACTTTAAACGATAATTATAAGAATTGCTGTCTTACTCTTATCGCACATGGCAGCACATTTGAGTTAAAGATAAAAGACAGTCTTAATTGTGAATATTCCGAGACATTTCCAAAAACGGACAATTACGAAGATTTACATAAGTATGTATCTGAACGCTTTTCAGAATGGGAAAAAGAATATATACAAGGTGAAGCAAAAACACTTGAAGAGGTTATGCAAGAACGACTTGAGCAGAAGAAAGCCGAGGAAGAAGCACAGGAAGAAAAGAACAGTGAAGCACTTATTAATTACATCAATTCCGGTGATGAAAACTTTTATGCTGATTGTTTAGTGTATTACGAAAACAAGAAGAATTTAAGTAATTCTCTTAATAAGCTGATTCACAATGAAATTGAAAATTATTCAAAGTCACAGCTTAAAATTGCAATAGTTCTTAAAACTGTATACGACAAGAAGCTCTATGAAGTACAGGGATACAAAAACATTTACGATTATGCAAATGATGAATTTAACATTGCCCGTGGTACTGTTTCCAACTGGCTTATGATTGTAAACAATTTTTGCACTTTGAATGAGCAGACTGGTTTCTATAATCTTGATGAAAGATTGAAAGATTTCAGCATAACACAGCTTGTATTATTAAGGCAGTTGACAATTGAGCAGATTGAAGAACTGGGAATAACTCCCGACTTGTCAACTCGTAGCTTAAAAGCCTTAATCAAGGAAAAGTTAAATATTAACGCTATTGCTACAAGTGTCAAGCCCGACACAGACACTTCTGCTCTTCCAGATAATCCAGAAGATGAAGAAGAACTTTACAAAGAAGCTGACGCACTAGATAACGCAATTAACGAACCTATAGAAGAACAAGAAACCGAAGAATCGCAGGAAGTACAAGAAGAACAGCCAACAGAAAAAGTAAAGCTCCGCTTAATGTTCACCGGCGGCTCTGAAATGTCTGATACGCAGATAGTTTTTTTAAATAAGTTTCTTACATCACAGCCAAAAAACAAGAATTTAAAACTTGTTTTTATAGAAGAAAATTAAATAAAAGGGAGATTTTAAACATGGAAAACAAAGAGAACTATATCAGAAAAGACATTGTTAAATCAGTAGAAGAAGCGATTGTTGAAATATTCAACTGCAATAATCGTTCATCTGATTTATCCGTTGTTGATGTTATAGAAGCGGCTAAAGAACTTCATAATCTCAACGAAGCAGAAGAAGCCGAGTTATATTTATTCGTTAAATATACGCAGATTCGTTTTATACGCTTCTTCAATGTAGTTGTTAAATCTAAATAATAAAAGATTAACAACACTATTACATAGTTATATTCTGCCGCCCCAGTAGGCAAGTCGGCGCGGCAGTTTATAAAAAGTTCGTTCGATTGAACGCACTATATAAATATATCACAAAATAAATTTAAAGAGAGGGCGCAAAAGCGCAAAGGTGAAAAAGAATGAAATTAGGATTTATGACAATAGCAAAGGTTTATAGAAAGAAAGACGTACAGGAAATAACAGACCGCGCAACTGGTCGAGTTACTGGAGAATATTATCCAGTAATTCTTGATGACGGAGAAGATACGCTTGACGCAACTGTGCCAAAAGATGTTTACAACGGTATTGAAGAGGAAAAAATATATCTCTTTGCCGGAACATATGATGACAGATTCAAGCGCGAGAACACAACACCGAAGCCAAGAATCACAGCCGTTCTTTATCCAATCAATGAGCCATGGCGCAAAGATTTTATTGATGAATTCAGTAAGCAGACATACGACAGCTTTGCAATGCCGTTTAAAGATGAGCAGCAGAAAAATACTACTGCAACAGCTTCCAAGTCTGCAAAGTAATCAAAGGTAATATCGTGGTCGCTTCCCACGTTATTATAAACCGTTTGACATTGTGTTAAATGGATATTGCATTTGTGAACAGTGGCGGTTATTACTCGCTCTGTGTTACTCGTTAAACCGCCGCCGTTCCTCATGCTCTAACATGTAAATAATAATCAACAAGGATATATTAAAGGTCGTAACAGTCGCTTTGTTATTCTCCCAAGTGGATAAGCGTTGTGTGTAGTCCAATTCAATCATGTTGTAACTATGTCGGTTGTTACGGCTTTTAATATGCCCTTGTCGGATTGGGCATATATGAGCAAAACATTTACAAATAAAGAAAGAAGGGAGTTAAACATGGATTTCTTAATATTATTAAGAAACATTCTTGTACCTGTTGCAATTCTTATGTGGGTAATTATCGGACTTGTAGCACTTATTATCTTTTTAAGAAACAAGTTTAGCGGTAGAAAAATTAAGTCTACAGGAAATGTGTATAAAGAAACATTCGTGCAGAATCATAGCACATCACCTGACAATTCAGTAAATACCGACAGTACAGATTTTGCAAACGGTGCAGACGGTGCCAGAAGTCCAAATGGCACTAATAAGGGCGGCTCTAGCTTATGCTTGTAAGAGAGCTGTCAAAAGCATGAATTAATTCGGTAATGATACACCGCCACTCTTCCAAGAGTTCGTGCGATTGAACTATTACAAATCATATACTGTTCTGTCAATAGTGACAGCTCGCGCCGTTTAAGGCAAGAGTGGCACGCATTACCCATGTACCGCACACAGCGTTAATTAAGCCAGTACACCGCAAGCGGTACATAACCACTGCAAATCTAATAGACGTGTTCAGCCCCCGACGAACTGAAGCAGCGGTGAATCCGTTCCGTCCTCTTCTACTGATATTCGCTCTAATTATCAATGTCGTTGATGTTGTGGGGGTTGTCAGCTTGGGTACGGTCTTTGAAGTGGTGGGGCGCACCGAGGAAGCTAACCTACAACTTATCGACTTCATATATGTAGCGGAGAAAGAGAAAGAAGCCACGGAGACACAGAAGAAACTCGCCTACGGAGTACACAACCCCCGGGAATGAGCCGTTAAGAAAACATGAACGCAAAGCGCGATTGTTTTTAGGTGAATGGGGTCGCGTGAGCGTTCCATAATAAACAAAAAATAACACAGACATAATAAACACAGACACAATAAACACAATAAACAAAAATAGAATATCTAATTAATAAATTAAGAAAGCAAGGAAGCAATGATAAAAGAAACGATATCAGAACATAAACCAATATTTATATTAATGATTATCACTTTAACACTACTACTAATATTTACAGTAATCTATTTTGTTATGCCAGTAAATGCAGAAGAAAAAGAAACATCATATGCAATAGAAGAAATACAAACACAGACTGTAAAAGAATCAGAAAATAAAAATGATAATAATACCTTAAATATAGATAGTAACAATGCAACAAGCCAAGAAACAGAAGAAACACCAACAGAAACGCAAGAGAACACACTCGCAGAAATCCGCGACACACTCTATATAATTTCAATAACACTCATTATATTTACAGGCGCGTTTCTAGGCTATGTAGCAATATCAAGACTAATGTAGAAAGAGAGGAAATAAGACATGACAACAGCAAGCGCAATATTAACAGATTATTCGCAGTATATCGCAATGGGTTTTTCAATGTCCGTTATACTCTCATTCACAGTATGGGCGATTATGAAGCTCTGGCGCTTCGTAGTCGATATTATTAAGCTATCAACACCTTACAGGTGATGATAAATATAATATTCGGAGGTTCCCAGTATGACACCAACAGTTTTAGCAGCAGAGGGAAATGCAGCAGTCACAATGAGTACAGAAATCAAGACAGCAATCACAACAGCTTGTCAGAATGCAGTCGATATCTGCAAGGACGGTATTGTCGCTGTTCTTCCTATCGGTCTCTCACTCATGGCAATCACTATGGGTATAAGAATGGCTGTAGGCTTCTTCAGAAGTCTTGCAAACTAGTACTCCGATACTAGCAAAGGCAGAGTGTAAAACTCTGCTGATGTACACAAAGAAGCGTTTAAAAGTTCGTGCGAACGAACAAATAAAAACGAGTAACACAGAAAGCGAGGAACAAAGAACAATGGGATATGTACTATTACTGTTATTCTTCCTAGTGTGGCGGAACATGGTACAAATCAAGAAAGCGACAAATTATATTGCCTATGGAACGGAACACCGCAAGGGCAAGATAAGCAAGCTCTTAGATTTGATAACCAACATACACAATGAGGAAGCGGAAGCAAGAAAAGCCAAGAGAGCAAAGCGGCAGGCAGAAAGAGAAATGGAGAAGAAAGAACATGAAGAAATTACTTAATACGGATAAAATCTTAATTTTAGCATTGGTTGCTACTGTCCTTTCTTTTCTTAAATTTGTTATCTCTGTTTCTATAGGCAATAATTTTACACCTTTATTTGATGTATCAATAATCGATATTTGTATTCTTATAATTCTCTATATTTATGAAGAGTTGATTGAATTACAAAAGGATAACAAGAAATCAACCGAAGAATCCGAGGTAAAGGAACATGAAGAAGATAATTAAGTTGATTAAGTCAGATAGCACATATCTATTAGTTATAATTCATGTTATCACAAGATTAGCGTTTATCATCTTCGTATCTTTAAAATATGACTGGATTGTTGAGCAATTCGGCTCTTACATGCTTTTCGTTGTTTGGGTCGTTCCTATTGCCGGATTTATCGTAGGCGGTTATTACTTCGTAGTCGATTATTTTTCGTTGTATTTCAACAAAGACAAAGAAAGCGAGGATGATGTTAATGTTTGATTGGTTAATACAGAATTTTGGAAGTTTTGACAATTTTATATTGTTTCTCCTTGCCATAGGACTTCTTATCGTTATCTCTCTTATGTTTGCGGCTCTTCGCTTAACTTTCCATGATGATATAGAAACGGAGGATAAAAACAATGAGCGATTTAGATGATAATTATGATGAGGATTATAGAAAGCTCCGAGATTTAATTTTTTATATTTCTATAGTTATTTTTTCTGACTTGCTTAATATAAAGGATAATGACAATGATTAGTTGTACATATATCCCTATCGTGATAATGCCGCACGACATAACAGGCATTACAATATATAAAGCCCTAAAAAATAAAGATTGTGCTACAACTTGCCTAGTGGTATAATCGTATTAATAAGGGGGTGTTATTATTTTCGGTATTTCAAATATAACCTTGCTTCTTTCTTTTATTACATGTATTTTATTTTCAGTTTTATTCATTTTTATTGTAATAAAATTATTTACTTTTTTATTTAGTAAATTGAAGCATTTTTTAAAATCAACGTTTTGTCAAAATGACAGTAGGCAAGCTTAAACTTGTCTACTGTTTTTTATTATGGAGTTATTATGAAAAGATTTTTTTGTTTTTTTCTTGCTGTTTTAATTACAGCAATGTCTATTATTTTTTATTGTCCTTTCAATATTTACGCAAATGACGCTTTTACTATCAGCAAAAATTCTACTGAAAAAACTGGTTTATCTGCTGATGAAGCGCAAAAAGCTATTGACGCAAACGCAGATATTAAAGGTAAAGACGGTGTAACAATGCTTTTATATACTCCTTCTGATAGTTATAATTACACCCTTAAAAGTGGCGCTTTTGTTGCTCACCTTTCCGATTCTCAAGCTAAGGCAATGTTAATGTCAAAAAAATCTTTTCAACAGTATGTCGTTTTATGTTCTTCCTTGATTTCAAACGGTACTGTTTTTCGTGGTTTTTTGAAAACTGTCGGCATTGCAACTACTGGCGATTCTAACGCTCTCACAAATATTGTTGATAAGTTTACATGTAATTATAATTACCTTGATTCTATTAATTATGATGAGGATACACAGACAATCACAATGGATAATACTAGTGTTGACAAATTAAGAGAAGAAATCAAGAAATATTATTATGATTCTATCGGTATTGTTCAGTTTAAATGTGAGGGAACTATTACAGATCTTCTTAATTCTTCTAGGTTTACAGGCTTATTTGAATATGAAGAGGATAAAATTTCTGCATATAATGCTTATTCTAAGTACAAGTTTGCTTTGGTTGATATAGTTAGTGATAATTCTTATTATCAATCATATAATAATATTTTTTGGAATGATAATGATTATATTTATATGTCAGATGATTTAGGTTATTGTTATAGCTCAAGTGATAAATATTATAAATTATGTAATTATACTGGTAATTCATCTGTAAATTTTATTGACAATAAAAAAATAATTACTCGTTATGATGTTCCTGATAATCGTAATAATATTAAAGGTTTATTTGCTGTTCATGATACACATTATAATTATATTTGCTCTGTCTTCACTGATGAAAAATATAATTTTACTTATATAAATCAAACTTTATCGGCTATTCCTATTGACCTCACATATCGTATGTTTTTTTACTCTTATAATAATGAACCTTTAAGGTTTTTTAAAAGTTATTCTTCTTTATACAACTATTTACATGGAGACCAAAACGCTTATCTTAGCAGCAAGATTGAAGAGACAGGGAAAGATATAAGTATGAGTATTAAAGATATGGACGCTAACCTGGGTGATAAAATGGACACTCTTATTGATACTATTAACAGCAAAAAAGAAGGTCTCTCGGCTGACGAATTGCAAAACGTAATAGACAAAGGGCTCGAAGACTTAAATAAGAATACAGAAGATATTAAGGATAATACAAGTGATATTCTTGATACATTAAAAGAACAGAATAATATCTTATTGCAGATTCTCGGTGTAACTGAATACATAGCATATCAGAACGACAAATATAACAATACTTATACGAAAGCTGATATGTCAAACCTTTTTAAAAAGTCATTTAATAGGGTTTCTGACGCTGTTCTTTATGGTGAAAAAGTTGATGACGACAACGAAGAAACTATTGACCGCACTAAGTTTAGTTATCATAACGGAATTTTCGGACACTTTCCTTTTAGTGTTCCTTATCAGCTTTACGAATGGTTAAAAATCTTGCAGTCTGAGCCTATATGTCCAGAGTTTACATATCATTATGGATTTTTAATTGGTATAAGTAAAGATAGCGACGAATACGACAAATATAAAATTACATTTAATTTGTCGGCTTATGATTCATGGAGAGAAGTCGCGGCAAGTTTTTTAAAACTGGCTTTTACTCTTACAATGGCTATAGGTACATATAAAAAATTCAAGGGGGAGTTATAACATGTGGGAAAAACTTATTTTAATTGTTTGTAGTGCCTTAACTGATTTGATTGCAAATCTATTAACATTTTTTGTTGATGTCGTTCTTATTGCTTACAACCTCTTACCTACCGACCCTGTTAGCGGTTTATTAAATGTCAGTAAAGAGCCGTTTGTTAATTATCTACCCTATATTAATTGGTTTATTCCGTTTGACTATGTTATTACTCTTACCGGTGCTGTTTTAGATGCATATGGTTTATATATTTGTTGGAAATATTTCAAAAAAATTCTTTATGCTGTTCTTTCATACAGAAAAAATCTTATTGGTATGTTAGCTTATTTGTTAAAATAGTTCGCGCGAACGAACGCACGCACATTTTTGAGGTGATTATTATATGATATGGTTTTATACAGGTGTCCCCGGCAGTGGCAAAAGTTATCATGCCGCGAAAGAGATTTATAAATTTATCCAAAAAGGTAAAAACATAATAGGTAATATGGAAATTAATACAGATAATATCCCCACGCTTAATAAAAAGCCCAAGGGGTGTTATTTGTATGTCTCGAATAAAGAATGGCTTAATAATTCCATTCTTGAAATGAAAATTGATAGACATGGTGCAACTAGGCTCAAAGAACCCGACGACATTTACAGCTATATACAGGGCTTAAAAGGTTATGCTTATAATTTCCATGAACGCGATAAACAGGGAAAGTTTAAGCTACACCAGACGTTATTAATTCTTGATGAATGCCAAGAGTTATATAATAGCCGTTCTTGGAATAGAAAAGACCGCCTTGCTTGGTGTGCCTTTTATCGTCTGCATAGAAAGCTCGGTTACGATGTAATACTTATATCGCAGGACGACAAGTGCATTGATAAGCAGATTCGAAATGTCCTTGAAACACAAGTACTGCATAGAAACGTTGGTAATTACAAAGTATTTGGTAAACTTCTTTCACTCCTCTTCGGGGGAAATCTGTTTATTTGCATTACAAGTAAATACGGCTATTCTAAGAAAGATGCTAAAACAGGTAGTAAATTTCTATTCGGTGAAAAGAAATATTATAGCGTGTATGATACAACACAATTGTACTAGGTGGAATCTCGGAGTATTCGGAGAGATAACACCTAGTACAAGTGGGCCTGTATCTGCGCATAGTATAACACACACATACATACGCATACACACGCGCGCACATGCGCGTACTTGATAATATATACACTTAAACGAAAAGATTTTAAAAAGGGAGATTTAAACATGAAGAAAAAAGAGATTGACGAAATTATGGCACATGTTGCCGCTCTGTCTGATGAAAAACTTGAGGAAGAATATTACACCGCTGTTGATAATTGTCTAGGTTCTCAAGTTGATACAATGATTGAACGCGGTTATGATTCTGTTGATATTATTGAACGAGAAAAACATGAAAAATATCTTTCTGAATATGCTGATATGCTTGGGTATTTATGCGATAAAAGAAATATAAAATTATGGGGAGATAAATAACATGGGTGCTTACAATGTTCGTACATTAACATATAAAAATCAAACACAAGTGAGGTTTTTTAAGAAACCGATTGAATATGACAAAAAGAAAGTTCGTGCGAACGAACGCAAGAAAAAGACAGAGGAAGAAAGAACGCAGTTTGATATTGATTTATCTATCAGACAATCAATGCACCGTACTAAAGATAAAATATGGAATATCTGCCTTGCTAACGACTGGGAGTATTTTGTAACTTTCACTTTCAATCCTAAAATTGTTAATTCTAAAGACTATGACGATTGCGTGACAAAGTTTCATGGTTGGTTAGATAATGCAAAGAAAATCTGTTGTCCAGATTTAAAATATGTTATTGTACCAGAATTTCATGCAGACAAAGAAAAATTTCATTTTCACGCTTTAATGTCAAACCTCGGTTCATTGCAGCTTATTGACAGTGGCAGACGAAAAGATAAAGGAACGAAAATAATATACAATATTGGTAATTACCGCCTCGGTTTTTCTACTGCTATCCCAGTTAGTCAAAACAGCGATTCACAGGGAAAAATTGTCGGATATATGCTTAAATATATAACAAAGGATTTAGCTACATTAACGCAAGGCAAAAAGCGTTACTGGTACTCAAGAAACACTTGTGAAAAGCCTGTTATAGATTCTTATTTGATAGAAAATGATAAACTTCATGATTTTATAGAAGCGTTAGAAAATGATAAGTCTTATAGAAAAACAGTCGATATGCCGTTTTCTGATAATGAACTAAAAATATACAACTTTGATACAAATTGACCTATAATATAGCCACAAAGGGAGAGTGACAACATGGGAAAACATTTGACAGAGAAAGAACGCTATTTGATAGAATTTATGTATAACAAAGAAAAGAGGACACAACGCGAAATTGCTAAAATATTAAACAAGCATTACAACACTATTTATAATGAGATAAAGCGCGGTACTGTTAGACTGCTTGACCGCAACTTAAAAGAATATGATATCTATTGTGCTGATGTAGGACAACGTAAGTACATAGAAGCCAACGCAAGAAAAGGTGCGAATAATAAGGTTGCCTGCGACAGTGAGTATATACTATTTATACGCGATAAGGTAAAACAACACTACTCTTTCTATTCTGCAAATGAACTTGCAAAGCAAGAGGGATTTAATACAAGAGTGTGTTTAACAACTCTTTATAACTATTTTAACAAGCACTTTATTAAATTAAAAAAGTCGGACATGCCCTATAATAAAATTAAAAAGGTTAAACAGGAAAAAGAAACAAAGCGCGTATATCAGTACGGCAAACGCTCTATTGATGAGCGCGAAGATTTACAACAGCGCGATATATATGGACATTGGGAAATGGATACCGTGCAAGGACAGAAAAAGAAAAAGGGCTGCATACTTGTTTTGTCTGAACGAAAGACAAGACAGGAATTATTATTCAAACTTGATAATAAACAGTGCGCCAGCGTTTGGAACACCTTGCAAGATAACTGGGATAAGTTAAAACACCATATAAAGACAATCACATGCGATAATGGTGTTGAGTTCTCGACAAATTGCGAATTTAGCAACAATGAATTAATAGAGTTCGTGCGAACGAATTTATATTATTGTCACCCTTACCGAAGCGGTGAACGTGGTACAAATGAAAATCAAAATAAATTAATAAGACGTTTTTACCCTAAGGGTGTTGACTTATCAGAAGTCACACAAGAGGAATTAAACAAGATACAAGACTTTATAAATAATATGCCGCGTAAGATATTTAACGGCTTATCATCAAATCAATTTTTAGAACAAAATGAAATGGAGTATTTACAAACATGATGGACAAGATAAGAAAGATTTTAATAATTATAAAAAGGTGTGTGACATGTTCTCCTACTGCTAACATATGCTTACATCATACGAACAATCAAACAACATGTCACATGCCCTGTAAGTATGCGCGCGAATGTGATTTACATTTCCGCTTCTTTCGTCTTAATAACTGGTAATATAAGCTAAAAATTTTTTAACAAAAAATCACAATTTATTGTTGACATTTACAATTACACACATTCCTTTATATGCCTCAAATCCTCCTACAACTGTCTTGCATATATATCCAAGCCCAGACATCTTTTCGCATATAACAAGACTCATAGCACCTTTATCGCAATAAAATATGTATATTTTTTCCTTATTACCAAATATTTTTCTAAATTCATAAGAAATCTTTCCGCATTTATATATATTATTTATATCATCAACCAGCTTGTTATATTCATAATGTATTGCTCCTTTTATCCTCGAATATACATATTTTTCCTTCAATCTTATATCAATTATTGTTACATATGGATCATTTACATAATAATCTATTTTTCTTGAACTTATCATTTCACATGACATAGTTTACCCACACAATATAGAATTTAATATATTATACTTTAATTAGTATTTTTTATTACCATTTTGTTATGTAAGGCCGCATATGCGACCTATATTCTGACTAATAGCAGTCGGACTCATCAGAACCTGATGTCTTATTCTTGGAATTCTTAGATGACTGATTCTTGCTGTTTGTTGAATTAGTTTCATTATAAGAATTTCTTGAGTTTGTTGAATTGCTGGAATTAGTAGAATTCTTTGAATTTGTTGAATTTTTAGATGTGTTCTTTGACATAATATCAACCTCCATAAATATTTTTACATTAATGTAGTATTGCTATTTTGTCTTATTTTATTCATACATGAAAATGCTTTCAATTATTGTTTCGTGAAACTAAAAAAACCTTGCAACTATGCAAGGTTAATAAATGTACGTGACAAGATTCGAACTCGCG
>UMJA01009531.1_pt1 | contig 13090 bp, 8 predicted proteins | sample 1965901 | NCBI WGS metagenome assembly UMJA01 (sample SAMEA4836138, study PRJEB28245) | human gut metagenome | biome: gut microbiome; material: fecal sample | place: Denmark | collected 2008 | reverse complement strand
TTTTGTTTGTCTATGTGGAAATACTCTACCCTCATTTCCGCAACCTACTGTTAGAATCAAAGGGATGAAAACAAAAGTAACTGAAACGGCAACGCAAGTGAACGGACATGCTCCGGAATATACAATCAGAGAAATAATCTACACCATAAACCTCATTGAAAATCTGAATGGAAAAATCAGAAAGAATACAAACTCTCAATATTTCTCTGTAACCTATTTATAACATCATCTTAACTATTTCGCAATGGCAATTCATGATATTTGCACACGCTTAAGCAAATAAATTAAAATTAAAAAAAACAAAATGAAAAAAATTAGTTTCTTGCTTGTGTACTTACTAACCAGCGTTATTGTATGTGCACAGCATAAGAAAATCAGCGGCACAATTACAGGAACTCAGAATGAGACCATTATTGGTGCTACTGTGTTAGAAAAAGGTACTACAAACGGTGTGGTGACGGACATCGATGGAAAATTCAGTATCCAGTTAACCAATGATAACGCAACGTTGGTAATTAGCTATATCGGCTATAAGACACAAGAAATAAAGCCTCAGGGCAATACGCTTTCTATCCAAATGGACGAAGTTTCTGAACAATTGAATGAGGTTATCGTGATTGGTTATGGTACTACCACAGTGAAGAGCAACACTGGTTCTATCTCTTCTGTAAAAGCAGATGACATTATGAATTACCCTTCTGCTAACTTTGCCAATTCTTTGGCGGGTAAAGCTACTGGTATTCAAGTTATCCAATCATCAGGAACCCCTGGTAGTGCTCCCCAAATCAGAGTGCGGGGTATCGGTACATTGACTGCAGGGAGCAACCCTTTAATTGTTGTTGATGGTTTCCCCTTGTCAGAGGGTTCTACCATTAACAGCATCAATCCCAACTCTATCGAGTCTATAGAAATCCTGAAAGATGCCGCTTCAACCGCCATCTATGGTTCAAGAGGTGCTAACGGTATCATCATGATAACAACAAAATCAGGCAGAAACGGCAAACCGTCAGTAACTGTTTCTGCCAGCTATGGTGTTCAAACTCGCTCAGACAGAGTGAAGTTGGTAGATGCCTACGACTACGCCCAGTTCTTAAAAGAAGCAAGAAATACCGGTTATGTAAACAAGGACCCCCAAAATAGAAGCGAAAGCGATAATAACACTGTTAGAAAGCAAAAGGGTGCCTCCAAGCGTGAGCTGATTCCTGACTATATCGTTCCCTATCTGAATGGTGAGCAAGGCCTTACCAATACTGATTGGTACGATGAGATATTCCGCACAGCCCCGATTCAAGACTATAATATTGCTGTAGCTGGAGGTTCGGAGAAAGCATCATATTCATTCTCTGGTGGCTACCTTAAACAAGAGGGTATTCTTCTTGGTTCGGATATGGACAAATTCTCAGCCAATGTCAATCTGCGCTTCAATCCCTCCAATTATATAACAATGGGCCTGTCAATGTCTCCTTCATACACTCGCACGAATTCATTCAGTTCAAGTGGCACTTGGGGCGGTTCATTGATTGGCTTGGCATCTATCAGCTATCCTTTCTTCTCTCCCTACAATGAAGATGGCAGCTACGCTATTTCAACTCAGATTAACGCCAACAAAGAAGCAGATGGTGCACTCTGCGAAAACCCGCTGGCCTGGGCTACCATGATTACCAATAATCAAAAGCGCGCTCGCCTATTTGGTAACTTCTACACAGAGGTTAAACTGCTGGACCAGTTGAAATATAAAATCAATCTGGGTACCGACTATGAGTCTGCTCATTACAACTACTTTAACCCTTCTTCCATCGGTGCTTATCGCGTACCTGCTCCCAAACCCACTGAAGCATCGAGGAATACTACAGAATCTCTCAACTACATCATCGAGAATACTCTGTCGTACAACCAATCCTTTCTCAACAATGCTCATAACTTTCAGGTACTGTTAGGACAATCTTATCAAAAAGAAGAATATGAAGGTTTGAAAGTAGTGGCTTCAGGCTTTACTGATGACTCTATCGAGAACATTGCCGGTGGTAGCAGTTTTAAAGTGACTCCCTCACAATACAATTGGGCCATGACATCCTACTTTGGGCGTATCAACTACAACTTCCGCAATAAGTATATGTTGAACACCTCTGTTCGATGGGATGGTTCATCACGATTCGGTGCAAACAGCAAATGGGGATTTTTCCCTGCAGTATCTGCAGCATGGCTTATCTCAGGTGAAGACTTTTTGAGCAACAATCAAACAGTGGAATATGCAAAAATGCGTTTGAGCTGGGGTAAATCGGGTAATAACCAAATTCCCAACTACGGTGCCTTGGCTCTAATGGGAAGCGCAGACTATGTAACAGATGGTTCTATCGCATCCGGCTCAATCATTGGTGACTCACCTAATCCGGATCTTTCTTGGGAAATGACTTCCACTTGGAATATTGGTTTCGATGTTACATTGATGAAGTATCTCGACCTGAGTGCTGATTTTTATATTGCCAACACACAAGATCTTCTGCTGAATGTGCCCGTTCCTCAACAGAGTGGTTACACAACATCCTTGCAGAATATTGGTGAAGTACGTAACACAGGATTCGAAGTAAGGCTTGCAACAGCTAAAGATATCCGCCTGGGTGCCGTAGATTGGAACTCAAACCTCAGTTTATCAGTCAACAAAGATAAAGTGCTGGCACTGGCACCTGGACAAACTCAGATCATCTCAGGAAACAATATCACTAAAATCGGTAATTCTATCGGTGAATTGTATGGCTATGAAGTAATCGGTGTCTATAAGTCGGATGCCGATTTCCAAAAATACCCCTATATGGCCGGCACTCAGATCGGAGACTACATCATAGCTGACCTGAACGGTGACAATGAGATTAACGCTGACGATAAGAAGAGTTTTGGATCGCCTGCCGCTAAAGCCGTGATTGGATTCAACAACACTTTTCGCTACAAGGACTTCGAACTCACCTTTGATATTTACAGTGAACTTGGCAAAAAAAAGAACAGCGGAACACTCCAGTCACTTGAATGTGGTGAAGGCTTCATGATGGTAACTCAAGACTACTTTGACAACCGTTATCATCCTGTGAACAATCCAGAGGGTACAATGGCTACTCCCAACATGGGTAACTACTCTAATGCCCGTAAAGCTACTGCTGCTTCAAACATCTATTTCAAGGATGCGTCTTATGCATTGCTTCGAAACTTGAAGTTGGCATATAACCTGCCTTCCGCTCTGCTTGGTAAAGTAGGTATCAATAAGGCTCAAGTATATGTGTTAGGCAATAACTTATTCATGTTGACCGGTTATAAAGGATTCAACATTGATGCTGAAGGTTCCAATATATTGGAACAAGGCAACGAAAAATATGTATATCCTGTTCCTAGAACCATCTCTGTAGGTGTTAATATCAACTTTTAATTCATAGACAACAATGAACTATAAATATATATTTCTCTCAGCTGCCCTTTGCGCACTGACTGCCAGTTGCTCAGAAAGTCTGCTGGATCTGAGCCCTGAAACCAACAATGTACTCAACAATTATTATAAAAACGAAGAGCAAATCAACAAAGGTGTCAATGCAGCCTATGCCTGTCTTCAGTATAGCGGTCAATATGGAATTGCCAACCATGTACTTGGCGAACTTCCCTCAGACAATACTTGGGACGAGGTTCCGGCTAATGATGGAGGTAACTATGGTCAGCTTGATGAATTCAATATGACTTCATCCAACACGATTATCGCTGATTCCTGGAAACATAACTATATAGGCATTCAGCAATGTAATATCATCCTTAACCGAGTGGATGGAGTTGATATGACTGAAAATAACCGAAGTGTAGTTAAAGGAGAGATCAAATTCCTCAGAGCTTTGATGTATTTCAATTTGGTCCGTATCTTTGGCGATGTTCCCTTGGTGACTAAAGAAACGGAAAATGTTAACGACTATTTTGGTCAAGGACGCACAAATAAAAGTGAGGTTTATCAGCAGATTATTTCCGATTTGAAAGAGGCTACAGAGATGCTTCCCCTTACAGCGAGCCTACAAGGCCATGCTACCAAAGGAGCGGCCGAAGGACTTCTTGGTAAAGTCTATCTTACGATGGGAAACTATTCCGAAGCCAAAATAGAGCTTCTCAAAGTGGTGAACAGCGGTCAATACGCACTGTTAGATGATCCTAACGACATCTTCGATACAGAAAATGAAGGTAACCGCGAGATTATCTTTGATGTGCAGTATCAGTCTGGGCTCAATGGAAACTCAGAAGGAAGCAATGCTTTTATGATGTTCAGTCCTTCAGGTTCCGTGAGCGGTGCTAAAGGTCATAACTTGCCCACTCGGGAAGTGTACAATCTGTTTGCAGACAATGATAAGCGAAAAACAGCTTATTTCCGCTTGACCGAAGTACATGTGGCAACTAATAAGTTGAAGCAGACCTCGAATGTAGTAAAAGATAGCGGCAGCAATGTAGTAGTACTGAGATATGCTGATGTTCTGCTGATGCTTGCAGAATGCTATGCACAAACAGGTGATATTGAGGCCGCACTCACCTGCCTGAACGATGTGAAATCTAGAGCTGGCATTGACGAAGTGGAAATCTCAGACAGCAACGCTTTATTAGACGAGATTGCCCTTGAACGTCGTAAAGAGTTAGTATGCGAAGGTCATCGTTGGTTTGACCTGATTCGTACAGGAAAAGCCATCGAAGTGATGAAAGCCCATTTTGCCAACACTACCGGCTATAATGGCGTAAGTTTGAACGAGAATAACCTAGTACAGCCCGTACCTCTGTCACAGATTGATACCGATTCAAGCATCAAGCAGAACAAAGGCTATATTTAATATTACTCATCAGTATGAAGAATTTATGTCTAATTGCATTAACCTTGGGCCTAATGGCCCAAGTATTCCCTTCAAGAGCTCAAGCACTATACGAGGAAGGGAAGGTCAGCGTTATCTCTCATCGTGGAGACTGGCGTAATACACCAGAAAACTCTATTCGAGCCATCCAAAACTGTATTGACCTAGGTGTGAATATGGTGGAAATCGATATCAAAAAAACCAAAGATAACGAGCTGATTCTGCTTCATGATAAAACCCTCGACCGAACCACAACCGGCAAGGGACTCCCCCAAGATTATACTTTGGCTGAAATCAAACAAATGAGGCTCAGGAATGGAGCCGGTGTAGCTACTAGTCATCAGATCCCGACTTTAGAAGAAGCTATGATAGTTGCCAAGGGCAAGATTTGGGTAAACATCGATAAGGGATATGACTATTTCGATTTGGTAGAAAAAGTCCTTGAAAAAACCGGTACTACACAGCAGGTACTCATCAAAGCCGGACTTCCCTATCAGAAGGTGGTGGCTGAGAATAAAGCGGTATTGGATAAGCTATTCTTTATGCCTATCATTGATATGGCCAATCCTGATGCTATGACCATGGTGGAAGAATACATCAAAAACATGCAACCCAAAGCATTTGAAGTGTGTTTTACCCAAATAGACCAAGCACTTCAGAATGTTCTCGACCGCATTCAAAAATCTGGAAGCAAAGTGTGGATCAACACTCTTTGGCCCTCTCTTTGCGCCGGTTTGAATGATGACAGAGCCGTGGAAGAGAACCAACAAGATTCCATTTGGGGAAAGGTTATTGAAATGGGAGCTTCTTTTATCCAAACCGATCGCCCTAAAGAGCTTGTCAATTATCTTCGTAACCAAGGGAAGAGTGTCAACACCGCCGGATATATCCGCAAAAAGCTGATGGATAGAGACCAGCATTATGTACATGTCGTGTCTCACCGTGGAGATTGGAAACAATTCCCTGAGAATTCTTTGGATGCCATCAACAGCATTATTCAAATGGGTGGCGATGTAGTTGAAATCGATGTACAACGCACTAAAGACGGTCAACTCATCCTCATGCATGACGAAAGGCTGGATCGTACCACCAATGGTAAAGGGCTGATAGCAGAGACGACATTCGCTGATATTCAAAAACTCTTTCTGAAAGATCATAATGGCAACGTAACTCAGCATAAGGTGCCAACACTGAAAGAAGTATTGTTGATGTCCAAAGGACGCATCATGCTGAATCTTGATAAGGCGGACAGATTCTTTGAACAAGTAGTGGCTTTGCTGCAAGAAACAGGCACTACAGATATTGCCATCTTGAAAGGATTGCAATCTATCGAGGAAATCAACAATAGACTTGGTGTCCATTTAGATTCAATCATCTTTATGCCAATGGTACGTATGGACAATGATGATGCTGAACAACGCATCACCTCGTTCGTAAATGAAATGGCTCCCGTTGTCTTCGAAGTAGGCTATCAAAAGTCTGACAATCCCTTACCTCTGAAAGCCAAGAAGTTGGTAGCCCGCAAATCTCTCTTATGGTATAACTCCCTGAAAGGACGAAACGGCAACCATGACGATGTTGTTTCAAAGGCAGATCCTGATGCTGGCTATGGCTACCTCATTGACAAATTAGGAGCACGCATGATTCAGACTGATGAACCGGCCAGGCTTATTGAATACTTACGTTCACGCGATCTGCACTAATACAACTAATGCAAATGCACATAGGAGGTGTGTCAAAATGCTGACACATCCTCTTTTTTATGACGATGGCTCTTTTCGGAATAAAGATTGTATCCGCTAATTTTTGCAAATAGATGGTGATTGTAACAGAAAAAGATGTATCCTGTTTAAGAGAGCAAACCGCACCGTCAGTTTTGAAATGTCTGCTAAACAACTCACGAGAATACAGTTCACCTTTAATGGAAACATCTTTGAACGTGCGTAGTTTTCTAATAACGGCATCGCCAAAGTTCAGAGTATCACGCAGGAACTTTATTGTCGCCATTTCTTCTCCGTCCGTAGAAAAGACTCGAAATCGTTGATGAACGTGAGCTGTAACTCTTTCACACACTTGTAGGTGTGTGACAAGAGCTCCCGAATGTGCTTGCAAACGGTTATGTAACGCTGGAACGTACCCTTTGCCCTGTTGTATCCCACTTTCTTGGCGAACTCGGCATTGTGTTGTTCAAAGAGTTTCAACAGTATTTCCTGTTTGACCTTATACTGAAATAAATATCTTTTCTACCTGTCGGCGAACAAAGAATTTACATCCACTTCTGCGTCTTCCATCCCAAGCACCCTCTCGATATCTTTCAGTATTCTGGTATAATTGTCAGATATTTCCTTCTCCGTCCTGAACGCGACTACCGGCAGCGGTTCCTCCTCCAGTTCGAACAACCTGAACTTCTTCCTGAAATGTCCTTTGATATTGGAACGGTTTCCCATTCCGATAAATTCCCCCGGTTCCAATGAAGCGAAGTCCTTCGATTCATATATCTCTTCCTTCTGTGTGCTGATGGTCACGCTGGAATTACGGCCGCCACCGCTGCTGCCGGAACTGGTGGACTTCTTCTCCTTCTCGTATTTCCCGAAAAAGAGAGGGTAATATTTCAATGCCTCCACATCCTGTGTGCGGCCCAGGAAGATATTTCCGAAATTCGCCTCGATGGACGACCTGTCCAGTTTGCTGTACAGTTTCTCCAGCTTGGCTCCGGACTGGGTGAGCAGCAGGAACGCCGCCCCGTACTCGCGCAGGACGGAAGGCAGCTTCTCGAAGTCACGCACCTTGAAGGTGGTCATCTCGTCCAGGATAAATACAAAGGGGACCCTGTTCTCCATGGAGAACGAGCGCGAGGCGATACTCATTACCATGGCGATGACGGGGGATATCACCGACTCCGTTGCATAGTTGTTGCTGATTGCAAAAAGTTTCGGATGTTCAGGATCAATCAGATTGAAGTCGAAGTCATTCCCTGTCAGCACATAGCATATGTTCTCATTGGTGGCCAGCTTCGCCACATAGTTGCTGAGAGTGGACACATAGGAGGCCTGTGTTTTCTCACTGCCTTCCGCCTTGAGGTACGCCCCCGCCATCATGGCGCTGATATCGTTCAGCTTCAGGAATTCCTGAAGCTGTCCCGTATCGGCCTTCATCACGAAGTTGACGATATGCGGCAGCGTGCAGCATTCCGGGAACTCGTCCCAAAGCCTGTACGCCACGCCGTTCAGGATGCCAAGCGCGCCCGTATACCATTCGTCCTGTTTGGATGTGGGCGGCATCAACGCGCCCAGTACGTCCTCCATCAGCTGCATGAGCATCGTCCTGTCCTTTATATTCCTCCTGTCCAGCGGATTGAAGCGGTAAGTCCGGTTCATGTCCATGAAATTTACATAATAGAACTCATGGGGGTATCCGTGTTTCCTGATCAGGTTGTATGCAGTCCGGGTATAGTCAAAATCCTTGAAGTCATAGATGAAACCGGCGAATCCGGACCTGATGTACTGCTCCATCAGCGGTTTGCCTATGGATTTGGTCTTGCCGGAACCGGCTCCTCCATAGACAAGGAAATTGGAGAACCAGTAATAATATCTGATAATTGTCCCGTCCGTGGCGTGAAGGGAGAGCAGGGCTTTTCCGCCCTTTCCGCTTTCTGTCCCTCCTTTGAAAGAAAGACGAAGAAGTACGGAAACGACACCCGTAAGCAGGAACCACCACCCGTCCGGGATGGTGGCATGTGCGACAGCTGTTTCTGCAAGTATCAACAGCAGGAACAGGACATGTGACATCCGGGATTTTCCCGGAAACAGACAGCTGGCAATGCCGCCGCCAAAAAGCAGGGCTGCCAGTTTCATAATAAACATATGATCCATATTCATAAATTGATTTAGATTTTTCCAGTAAACGCATCCTTTACCAGTCTTTTAGCTTCCGCTATGAGAGCCTGTTTCGGATTCACCATGAAACGGAACATCCGGTAAGACACATCCAGCATCTTCCTCTCGTTTCTGAATTCTTTCTGCAGGATGGCGGATTTGGCCATGCTCATCGCCTCGTTCTTTCCCGGAACATAATGGTAGGTGTGTTCCCTGCCGTCCTCGTAATACTTGTGTGTGGCCTTGTAACCATACATACTGATGAACCGGTCCGCACACCGGGATTTCCACTCCATGTGTTCGAAGCCCACCATGACTTTCTTACCGTTTAGTTCATTAAATGAACCTTTGCTTCTTGCTAATGGTGAAAGTCTTACTGTTTGTGTCACATCGTTCCGTGACACGATGATATGTACATGAAGCTGTAGCCCGGGTTTCCTGTCCCCTGACTTTGCCTGTCCCTCCTTCACTTCCTCATCACTGTTCCTGTAGTGGCGTTCCGTTTCCACCCTCCCAAAATAAACAAGATCCTTTCCTGATTTTATCTTCTCTCTGCGAAAATTCTCCGCATACAGGTCCATACAGTTCCGGGAGTAATTCTTCAACTCATGAATGACTTTTTCCTGTTCCTCCACGGTGAGCTGTTCAAATTCCGTCACCTGCTTTCCTGTAACCTTCCGGATCAGATGAGCCGCTTCATCCTGTGAGGGATTGATGGACAGCATATAGAATTTATCATCTCCTTTCATCAGCTTCTTATGGTTGCTGTCAATCTTTTGCATGACCGTCACCGGTGGTACATAATCCTCCTCATGGGAGAAGAAAGTGTCATAATAAGGTTTGTCTTCAAGACTTTCCTTCAACAGATATTCCACCAGTGCCCGGCACCTATCCTTGTTGTCGCATACACAGGGTGTGTTGACCGGTTTATGTACCTTTACAAACATTCCACCTGGATTTAGTTCTGATAATAATCATAAGGTTCCTATTGAAATTTCTTGAATACAGATTCATGTATGATACTGCATTTTTTTCAACTCACCGCCTGTCGTCCTCTGTTCCTTCATGGTGACAGCCCGAACTTCATAATCCCCTTTCAGATAATTCGCCGGACTATATGGACACTTCATTCTGTAAAGGATTGCTGGAAATATGGTAGAATATGCCATTCTTTTTTTTGATTGTTGCCAGCCTTCCGCATAAACCACATTGGCGCCATATAATATTTTCTTGTGAAAAAAAAATATCATACTTTCTCTGTTCAAACTGTATTTCCACTTCGGATGAGCCGGTACAGGACGGGCCATTACCTGTTTTATGAGCATATTTCCTTTACTTTATATAACAACATTTCCAGATAAACCGGTGCGACAAAATAATCTGTTCCTTTTTCCGCCTTCTTGAAGTTCTTCTGGTCGAAAGCGTTTTCCAGCAGCCTGACAACCTGTCCCAATTTGTTTCTACCTACCACGTCAGGAGCACTTGCTTTTTTCAAGCGTTCCACTTCCGCTTTCAGTTGGGTGACCTGTTTGTCTGCCTGTTTCAGCAGATCATCACTGTGCGCTTCCGATGCAGGAAGCAGCTTGTCAATCTTATCTTTTTCTATGGCACGGATGATTTTGATGATCCGTTCGATTCCCTGAAGTTCCAGTGTCTTGAACTTCCCGTTGATTGATGTTCGGGGATCCACCCCATTCCGCTCAAAGTAGGACAGCATTGTCTCAATGAATTCACTGGCCGACACGCTTCCTTTCATTTCGTCCAGATGCTGTTTCACATCTATGGATACACGAATGGTTTTTGTAATTTTTGTTTGCATAATCTTGAATCTTTCTGCAAATGTAAGGGCGGACCAGCACAACCTTTTTGTACTGCCTCCATATTATTTTCTGTAGATTTTTCGCCTACACTGTAAAGAACTGACAATCAGTTATATATAAAAATATGTAGATTTTATATAGACAATACAATTACTTGATTATCAACATAAAAAAGCTAAAATCTACAGAAAAAGTAGACTATTTGTCTACAAAAAAATCATAATCAATTGACAATCACGGCTCTGCGTGATTTGGTTCATGGCTTTGCCTGAACCCTGCTTGCTCTTCCTTATTATTTTTTCGATGAAAAAATGGAATTTCTCGGGCAGGGCCCTTTCCAAAGAAAAGAGAAAAGACCATGCGGAATGAAATGAATATAAAAAATATGTGACAGAAAAACGGATATATATTATGTCCATACAGGAACAAACTGCAAGGTCATATGGCAGATACGGATGTGCGCCGGATTTCAGGTCTTGAAAGACACGGAGAAATCCGGAAAGGCACTGGCATTGCCATTTTGTAAGAGGTTCCTTCGGAAGCTATCGGCAAGTGGCCGGTGGACAAACCGGAAGACAATACGGCAGACTTTATTAAACCGATTCTGAAAATCAAGAAAAGTACAATATCTGTGCATAATCTTCCCGAAAAAAAGAAAATGAACAATACCTGACAGTCAATACTTATGGGTTGCCGATAGAAATGCGCATGAACATTCCTGTCCATGAACGAATAAAAATATAGGTAATCTGAAAATGATGGCGGAGAACCGGACATGCCTGGTAGCGTCAAGAAGGAACAAAAAGAAGCGGCAGGATTATTTTGAATCGTCCTCTTTTTCCACGAATCCGATAGGTATACATTCTAAATTGCCGTGTCACTTTTTTTTAATATCCATTCAATATATATATCCATCCAATACTTAATGTCAATACATTAAAGTGTTTTAATATTAAAACATTAAAATATCAAAATGTTGAAATATTAAAACTTTAGTCATAAATACCTGTACATGAAGTCATGCAGGTGTTGTTTTATGATATTTATTTACCCATACATGTTATATTATCATCAAAAATATCAGACACCTAATTCTGTAACCCACACTTGATCTTATGTGGAAAATCAATGGATATTCTTTTTTTCAAAGGAATGCTGACGGTTCAATTTAAAAACATTTTAATATCAGAATATTTTAATTTTTAAATTGTTTGATATTTTAAAATTAAAATATTACAACATTAAAATATTAATACGGACAGGTATGGAGTTGTAATCCGTATCTTTGCCCCATGTCCTTTTAGAAAAAGGAAATATGCCATCATGCCTCCTAAAAATGTCTATATTTGCGTTTCAATAATATAAATGATATGGACAGAACTAAGGACGCATGCAGATACCAATCAAACAACAGAGTCATCATGTGGTACAAAATAAGAGAATTATATTCAAAAGGATTTAACAAAAGTCAGATTGCGTTCCAGCTTGGTCTGCATAGAAGTACGGTGCGCCGGTACTTGAAAATGGATGAGGACACATTGACTGCAAAATTGCAGCATCGCAGGCGATATCCCCGCATACTTGACAAATACGAAAGTTATGTCTGTGACGTTCTTTCCCAGTACAGGTTCCTGTCCGCCTCCCAGATTCATGACTGGATGAAGGAACAGTATCCTGATCTTCCTGTTGTCTGCGGGAAAACCGTATACAATTTTGTGGAAACTGTACGTCGTAAGTATAATCTGGACAAGGAGGGGCTTTCCAAACGTGTTTATGAGAAAATGCCGGATACCCCTTACGGGGAATATGCCCAGATGGATTTCGGAGAAAGCCGTATGCCCACATACAGGAACGACTTTGTCAAAGTTTATTTTTTTGTCATGGTGATGAGCCGTTCCAGGCAGAAGTTCGTGTATTTTTCCTGTACGCCTTTCACATCAGCCCTGGCCGTATATGCCCATGAACTGGCTTTCGCATATTTCGGAGGGAAGCCAAGAAGGATAATCTATGACCAGGACAAAGTCCTGCTGGTCAGAGAAAACCTGGGTGACCTCATATTGACAAGAACATTCCGTGCCTTTGTCAACGAGCAGCATTTCCAGCCCGTGTTCTGCCGTCCTGCTGATCCGGAAAGCAAGGGAAAAGTGGAAAATGTGGTCAAATATGTCAAGCGTAACTTTCTTGCCGGACGGACATTTAACAGCCTGGAAGTCCTTAACACCGAGGTCCTGCAATGGCTGGAAAAAACAGGAAACGGCAAGATACATGGAACCACACGCCTAGTTCCGGCTGAGGAATTTGAGATTGAACGGAAATATCTGTTGCCATACTATGGAGAACCGGTGCCCCCCAAAGACGAGCCGAAAGAGTATCATGTCCGCAAGGACAATACGGTACGGTACCGGACCAACTACTACAGCGTGCCCTCCGGCACCTATAAAAATCGGAACACCGTTGTATGGCTACTTGAGAATAACGGACATATCGAGCTGTACGACAAAGAGAGCGGTAAACTCATATGCAGGCATGAGTTGTGTCC
>UMJA01010903.1_pt1 | contig 14643 bp, 10 predicted proteins | sample 1965901 | NCBI WGS metagenome assembly UMJA01 (sample SAMEA4836138, study PRJEB28245) | human gut metagenome | biome: gut microbiome; material: fecal sample | place: Denmark | collected 2008 | reverse complement strand
CGAGGTGATTTTGCTCAGCGGTGTACGCATTTCTCTCTTCATTGTTATTCTTGCTCATCATTTACATCCTCCACTGAAACTATGTAAACATCTTTGTTTTCGATTGCGAGTCTTGTGCTTTCTAATGCAGGTTCGAGTTCTTTTGAAAAGGTATACCAACAATCTGTGTTTTCTTTGCTATAGTGATAGTTATCGTGCATCAGCTCTATAGCAGACATACCTCTTCCGCCTATTTCCTGCGTGATAAAATCGTGCATTACGGTTTGATAACGATCCAATACGAGCTTTGAGTCCTCCCGACGACCGAGTGCCTCAAACACCTGCATTTGTACGCCAGAAAACTTTGTTGCCAACTGCAAATCATCCGATAAATTTGAAAGAAGAGTATCTATAGAAGATTGTTTGTGGAACAACGACCATTTTGTGTTCTTCGCAAGATGTAATGAAGCAGTTCGCATTTCCGCATATACGCTATTTAACGCTGTTGTCATCCTGTCAGATGCCTTTTCAAGGAACTGGTTCCTCGATTCAATAGAAGTTGCGTTCTGCGCTTGTAAGATATAGTCACGAGCATCAAAGAAAGGCGTGAGAATATCTCTATCCCGATCTCGATCCAACTGATAACTCTGCATTTCTTGGATGCCTTTTAGTGTGTCTTGAATTTGCTTCATTTGCATTTGATTAGCGATACTTCGAGTGGTTTCGAGAGTTCCGGGATTATTAATCACTTTTTTAAGTGTGATATCTTTGACACGAACCCCATTTTCATCAACGATTACCGCACGAAGGTTACCATCCACTTGTTTTGAGTCTCCTATAGAGTATAGACCCTGTTTGAGCTTTTCTTTTATCCCTGCTGGCAGGCTATCAAAATCAGGAACAAGGGTGATGTTTCCTCTGGCAACAACAGCTGCATGTTAAACAACATCATTTATTATTCCAAGGTCTGCAACAGGAATACTTGAAACCACTTCAACAAACGGACTATCTGCCAAAGATCGTGTTAACTGTTGAGCATATAAGCCCATGAAATCACTCATTTTTGATATTTCATATCCGTTCGTATCTGCGTCAGTTACAAGAATATGTAGTTCAGAAGGAACAAGAGTAGTGTCAGATTCTTTGTTTTCCTGATCCTTGTATTCATTTGAGTCAATCACGGTGTTTCACCTCTTTACACTTGGATTTTAATCATGCAAAATGCTCTATGACTATGGCATTGAGCTGTGCGGCAATCTCCGAGAAATCCTGGTTTAAATCAAGGGTTTTCACACTGATTTGATTGCCGCTCATCTGATAGCTGTTGTCCGGCTGGATCGCTTCGTCTGTTGCCGCATAAAGGAGCATGCCGGAAACCTTGTGGGGCTGGTTCCCGAACTCCGTATCCTTGTTCTTGACGTAGGTAAAGATCTGATACAGATTACCCGAATGGAGCGTGTGGACGTCATACTGTGTTTGTGTGGTATGCGTGTAGTACTTGGCGTCAATGATAAGCACTTCGCTGCCTCTGGTAAGCATGATGTCGCTCTGCATTACCGGCAGCATCGTCCCCACACCATCATCCAAGGCCCATGGGATCTGAGAGGCCATCGCCCTTACCTGCGGACACTCCTTAGCGTAGTATTCGAGGATGAATTTCTCATACAGACGGTTCATGCGCTGTTCATCCACAAAGGAGGCCAGCTTGTATTCTCCGGAGTCTGTGGTCAGAAGCATCCCTTCCAGAATGAGCTGGCACAGGCTGATAAGCATACGATAGGTATTGTTGTTTCTCTGGAACCGAATGGCTGACCAACGGATCGTGGTGGGATCGATTGTGTCAACATTCGAGAAGAACAGCATTTCCTTTTTCAGATCGCTCTTGTACTCCTGATCCACCCTCGTGTGCCGGAGCAGAAGCATAACGGTCGTTTTCAGTATCTGATTCAGGAGATTATTCTCGGAAAGCTCATCATACTCACAGGTCAGTACCCGCTTTCTGGCAAGCCGGTTCTGAATAGTCCCCAGCATGTCAATCTTGCCACGGGCTACAGCAACATCCTCTTTTCGATTCAAATACTCCCGGTACAGTCCCTGTTTCAACTGTCTGCTGATTCCCTTCGCCAGAATCGCAGCGAAGAGGTTATGCATGTTCTCGAACTCTTCGGTAGCAACATCCTCATAACCGCCTTGATTCAGCGTCGTGAAGGCATACGAAAGCATATAGTATATGTTTTTTATGAAGATGCTCTTATCCTTAATCATTGAAACACACCTTGCAGAATGTTCTCCCACCGCTGGAGCTTATTGGCGTCGTCAAACCAGTATTCACTGAGCATTGGAAGAATGTCGTAGTCAACGATGGAGTGCAGCCACTCCTCGGTACAAACATCTCTGCCGCAGAAATAGCTATGACCGATGCAGAAGCCCTTACCCAGCGACTTATCAAGAGATATTTCACGGTTCAGGTCCTTCACCTTGTTAACGAGTTCGTTCAGCGTCTCGTTGTTCAGACCGTTCTGGTAATGGATGAAGCCCTCGGAATCGAAGCCCGGTTCCACCTCAAAGAAGCTGAAGCGACGACGAAGCGCATAGTCGATCATGGCAAGGCTGCGATCTGCCGTGTTCATCATGCCAATGATATAGAGGTTCTTCGGGACGGAGAATGAGAGCCCGTTATATGCGAGAGTCGCTTTTGTGCCTCTGTAGTCCTTTTCGATCAGCATCAACAGCTCACCGAAGATTTTACTCATGTTGCCACGGTTGATTTCATCGATGATAAAGAAGAACTCCTTGTCCGGCTGGTTTGCAGCCTTCTGGCAGAAACGATAGAAAATGCCGTACTTCAGCTCGAATCCATCCTCGACCGGCTTATACCCCATCATGAAGTCTTCATAGGAATAGTTCTGATGGAACTGAACGAACTCAATGCGGCTATCATCCTTTTCACCCATCATGGACCACGCCAGACGTCTTGCGGCGAAAGTCTTACCAACACCGGGAGCTCCCTGCAGGATTATGTTCTTCTTATTGCGAAGAACGGCCACAAGGTTCTCGTAGCGTTTTTCGGTCATATAGACTTCATCGAGGAAGTCACTCTTTGTGTAAGCATCGATGGAGGCTTCCTGTGCTACCGGATTCTCCTCACGGATCATATCGAGGATGAAGTCATATTCTCCTCTGGTGAGCTTGAACAAGCTGCCCTGCGGATTCTGGAAATACTCCATACGCTCCAGTTCCGGGCATCCTCTCAAGGTCGCATAATCAATCGGAGAAGTCAGACCTTCAACCTTTTCAAAGAACAGCTTCTCGCCGTCTTGTTCTGCGCTGACACGACCGATAGCAACGATCTGCTTTACCGGATTGGATTCATACCCGATGATCATGTCGCCAGCTTTCGCATCAAGGAAATTCTGGAAGATGCGACGCTTGTTGCCGTTCTCATTGTAAAGCGTGTAGGACTGAACCTCACCAACAGCGATGTCCGCAAAGCTCCAGATCTTCGGATTGGCATTCAACCACCAATAACCACGGTCTTCCTCTCCGGGAGCGGCTTTAACATAAAGTTCGATTTCAGATAATTCAACTTTGTCCAACGCTTCAGAAAGCTCATCACGGAGTTTCCAGATATATGAGCCTTGTTCCTCCTTTGTCGCATGGCGGCCCACATAGAGAATAGGCCACCATTTGGAGTTTTCAGTGTCAACCTCCAAAAGAGGACAGCCCGTTTTATCGGCAATTCGCTTAGCAAGGGTGGATGAACCTGCGTTGTAGAAATTACTCGATTGGCCGTACTTTACTGATAGTTGTTTGCACGTGGCCTGTCCACCGTAATCTTTCATGCGTTTCATGATTTCGAGACTGGCGGTGGTAAAGACTTCTGAATCATTGAGGAGTTTTATCCATTCATCAACAGTAATTCCCGGCGAATATGTGGCTGGGAACCATTCAGCTTCTTCTTGAGCGACAGCATCCTTCTGAGAGTAATACCGGCTAATGTAGAAACCGACGTCGATGGTCAGCGTCTTCAGTTCAGGGTCGGGATAGCAGGTATCAGTCAACTGCGACTGGAACAGGTTCACCAATTCGATATCCTCTTTGAGAGCTACGCTGATTTCATCATAGAGCTTCAGGAAGTTCCGGATGTTATCGGCATAAGCACCTTTCTTGAAGCGATAGTCAGATCCCAGCTCGTTGGCGACCGTTTTTACCTCACCGAATTTGTAGATGTAATACTTATCTGGGTAGCGGAGCCACAGATAGGTACTAATGGCATTCTCATATTGGTAATGCTGCGCTGCTCCGTTGCCGTACTTCTCCAAGAGAACAGAAGATTGAGTCTTGAAAGCATCCATCCGTTCAAAAACGTCCTTACTCTCGTCAAAAAGGGCGATAAACATAGCTCGGACCTCTTCAGGAGCAGCCTTGGCAAATCCAACGATCATACCTTTTGGGAAGTTGTTGTTAGAAGCCAACAGATTGAACGTCTTATCCAATGAACGACTCAGCATTTCAGCAAAATCGGTAGCATTCACGTCCCAATTATCCTGGAACCACCTTACGGCCTCCCACTTGTATTTTTCTTCGCCCCATTGCCTTGAGACGAAGTTCTGCTTGTAGGCCACAAGCACATCTTTCAGTTTCGTTATGTCAAACATAAGATCACCTCAACCTCTTCATTCTTGCGCCCAATCATCGGCCAAATTTGCCGCTTGTGTCATTACCAGCTGAATCGCTTGTTCCTGCTTATCCGGCGGATAACCGTATTTCTTTAGAATTCGTCTAACAATTACCATCAGCCTTGCTCTAACACTCTCTTTAACCGCCCAATCTATGGTCGCATTCTTCCTTACTTTGTCTGCGACTTCACGAGCAATTATTCTTAACTGCTCATCACCCAATACTTCAGTTGCGCTATCATTCAAACTAAGGGCATCATAGAAAGCAAGTTCGTCGCTGGACAACCCCATCTCCAAGGAACGCATATCAGCCTTTTTAAGGTCTTGGGCAATTTTTATAAGCTCATCAATTACTTCTGCAGTCGTAAGTAGATTATTTTGATACTTGTTAATTGCACCATCCAGCATTTCCATGAGAGTTTTAGATTGTGCTATGTTTCTCTTGGTCCGCACCTTCACTTCATCGTTCAGCAGTTTCTTCAAAAGCTCTAATGCGACATTTTTGTACTGCATGGATTTGACTTCCTGCAGAAACTCGTCCGACAGAATGGATATATCTGGTTTGTCTATTCCAGCAGCATCAAAGATATCAACAACTTCGTCAGAAGAAATTGCTGTGCTTACGATACTTTTTATTACTGAATCATATTGATCTTTACCTTCGTGCCTGTCACCCTCAAACTTGCATAGTCTTGCTTTTACTGCTTGGAAAAAAGCAATTTCTTCAGTATTTTTCATAGCCTCGTCTGATGGCTTGGAAAGCGCATAAGCCTGTCCCAGCAATGAAACCTCTTTTACAAACCGGGCTTTACCATCTGGTAGGCCTAAGACATGATTCTCCGCTTGCAAAATGATAGACAACTTTGCTTTTACACTTGCATCAAAGAAACAAGTATAGTCAAACCCATGAAGCATTTGGCGAACAACTTCAAGTTTTTCTATCATTATCTCTGTTGCCCGAATCTGGTTTTCTGCAGGCATTCCTTTTCCTCCGCTTTCAGCATAGAAATTCAATGCTTGCTTAAGACTCGTGCCAATGCCAATGTAATCAACAATTAAGCCGCCCGGTTTGTCTAAAAAGACTCGATTCACCCTTGCTATTGCCTGCATTAAATTGTGGCCTTTCATAGGCTTATCGACATACATCGTGTGCAAACAGGGAGCATCAAATCCAGTCAGCCACATATCTCGAACAATTACTATTTTGAGCGGATCATTGACATCTTTCATCCTTGCTGCAAGAGCTTTTCTTTGAGATTTTGTGGTATGGTGTTTTTGAATGTTTGGTCCATCGGAACTTGATGAAGTCATTACGACTTTGATACATCCTTTATCAAGATCATCATTATGCCATTCCGGTCTCAAAGATATTATGGCGTCGTAAAGTTCAACAGCTATTCGACGGCTCATGGCAACTATGATTGCTTTGCCCTCAAACACTTCTTGTCGAGCTTCAAAATGTCTTACAATGTCATTTGCGACATTTTTAATTCTTTCAGGATTGCCGACAATCTTTTCAAGGGTAGTCCACTTTGCCTTAGCTTCATCTGCGTCAGATAGTGCTTCATCACTTTCAGATGGGGATTCTAATTCTGTATCGAACTGTTCTACAAGAGCTCTACCTTCTTCAGTTAGATTAACTTTTGCCAGACGACTTTCATAATATATCTTTACCGTAATCTTATCCTCGACGGCCTGTGCAATGTCATAAATATCAATATAGTTTCCAAAAACAGCAGGTGTATTAGCATCTTTTGATTCGACCGGAGTACCCGTAAAACCAATATAGGTGGCGTTAGGTAATGCATCATGCATGTATTTTGCAAACCCATAAGACACCCTTTGCCCAATTACGTTGTTGTCTTTGTCTTTAATATCATGTAGTTTTGCGTCAAAACCATACTGTGTTCTATGCGCTTCATCCGCAATCACTACTATATTATGACGGTCAGACAGCATATCAAATTTCGATGTGCCGTCGGTAGGAGAAAACTTCTGTATAGTTGTAAAAATGATTCCACCAGACGCTACCCGCAGAAGGTCTTTTAATTGTTCTGTGCTTTCGGCTTGTTGAGGTGGTTGACGCAGCAATTCAATATTATCCGCAAAAGTATCGAATAACTGATCATCAAGATCGTTACGGTCGGTAATAACGATCACGGTCGGATTGTTCATTGCTTTTACAAGTTTGCCAGTGTAAAAAACCATGGACAATGATTTGCCAGATCCTTGTGTGTGCCAAACAACTCCAGCTTTTTTATTTCCGTTCTTATCCGCTGCATGAATTGTACTGGCAACAGCTTTATTAACAGCATAATACTGATGATAGGCTGCAATCTTTTTTATTGTTTCAATCCGTATAATTTTCTTTTCGTCGTTTTCAATTTTAGCTTTTTCAAACGCAACAAAATTCAAGATGTAATCTATCAGCGTATTGCGATTAAAAAGCCCATTAAGGGTTACTGATAGCTCATCCTCAAAAGGAGAGGCATCTGAAAGCCCATCCTTCGTTTTCCACGTACTAAACCGAGAAAACGGCGCAGTGTATGAACCAACTTTTGCTTCTAATCCGTCAGAGATAACGCATATTTCGTTGTACGAGAATAGTTGTGGGATTGCTGCTTTGTAGGTTTTGAGCTGTTCATACGCCTTTTTCACTGTTGCATTCAGATCCGCTGCGTTCTTAAGCTCAAAGGTCACCAAAGGAAGGCCATTGACAAAAAGAATGATGTCTGGCCTTTTGTTAATTCCTTTTTCAATAATTGTAAACTGATTAACTGCAAGGAACTCGTTTTTCCCCGGCGAGTCGGACGGATCAATCAAGTACGCAAAATCACCAACAACGTCATCTTTTTTTCGGTATTCCACAGGAATTCCATCAGTCAAATAGCGATGAAATTTCTCGTTATCGGTAACTTGGTATGTCCCTGCAACTTGATAAAGTGCTTTAAGCGCGGACTCAATGGCCCCATCTGATAGATGAGGATTGATTCTTCTTAATGCACTAAGGCATCGGTCCCGCAAAATCACGTCAGCGAAACTTTTTCGCTCAAGCGGTGCGGTATCAGGAGTTAAGTCATTTCCAGATACATAAGTATAACCAAGAGCTTGGAGTTCCTCTATCGCCATTTCTTCGATTTCTGATTCATATAAATAAGCCATAATGCACCTACCTTCTGGTGTAGAACTCATTCATACTCGCAGATGCTGCAAGCAAGGCCTTTTGAATAATCGTTATTCTTTCGCTTTGCTTCATAATCTGTTCCAATAATTTCATTATGTGTTTCTGTGCATCTATATCTGGAAGCTGTATTTCCAGATCAAGGAACTTGTCAATCGGAGCTGTTCTTCTACGTTCATGGGTTCCAATTGAAATGTTCCAGTAATGCTTCTTCATATAATCGGATTTCAAAACGTGTCCGACCAATGCAGGGGCAAAGCCGTCTTTAACGTGTAATACTATGTATGCCGGTGAAGTGATTCCCTTGTCGACAACAGTACACTGATCAATTGCTCCAGCCCATAAAAGATACGGATTGTACACAATATCGTTTCTGAGAACAATTTTATAATCACTTGTATCCTCCGTAGCTACACGTTTGGAAAACCTTTCTCGTTGAAGGACAAGACCAGCATTTTCGGTACAAGTTAAGATTTCAGGTTCTTCATCATCTCCTAAAACATCTATAGACTCATACAACACATCTGAGAGCTTATACGGGACAAGCGGAGATGCTTCTCCTGAAACCTCACGCTCTATTGATGTGAATAGCGCACTGATATTATCTTGAAGCTGTTTGATCTCTTCTTTTGCAAGCTGAACGCTATCCACTATTCTTTCTTTCGCTTCGCTTGGGTCTTTCAGATCAGAAGAGTCTTCTTTGATCCCAATGTAATCCCCCGGATACAAAGAGCATCCTTTTTCAACAATCGTTTCTTTGTTGACAACCTTACAGAAGCCGGGAACATCTTCATAAGTTCCATCACCGTGTATCCAAGAGTGGTATACTCTCGCAATCTCTTGAATATTGCTTGGAGACAGTTTGTTATGAGTCCTGTCCACTACGGTAAAGATCCGAGAAGCATCGATAAACAAAGTTTTATTATCTCTCTTGGATGAGTTTCTTGAAAGAACCCAAAGGCATACAGGTGCAGGTGTTGTGTAGAATAGTTTTCCCGGCAAGAGAATGATACACTCCGGCAGGGCATCGGCTACTATTCCAGAACGAATAGTTGTTTCCGCTTGTGACTCAGAAGCAAGTGATTTTGTGGCAAGCAAAAATCCGGCTTTCCCAGAAGGAGAGAGGTGGCTGATGAAATGCTGAATCCAAGCGTAGTTTGCATTTTTATCGGGGGGTGTTCCATAGACCCACCTGTAATCATTCGTTAGTAATTCGCTGCTCCAATCCTTATCATTGAAAGGCGGATTTGCAATTATGAAGTCGGCCTTCAAGTCTTGATGAGCATCGTTCAAAAAGGAACCTTCGTTGTTCCACCTAACATTTGAGCTATCAATTCCCCTGATAGCAAGATTCATCTTGCACAGACGCCACGTTGTCTGATTGCTTTCCTGTCCATATATAGAAACGACCTTATCAAACAAGTTGTCAAATGCACTTCCTTGTTTGCGATAAACATCACTGTGGGCATTAACGAACTTTTCGCTTTGTACGAACATTCCGCCTGAACCACAACAAGGATCAAATACACGGCCCTGATAAGGTTCCAGTATTTCTACCAATAACTGAACAACGCATGATGGTGTGTAGAATTGACCACCTTTCTTCCCTTCAGCAAGAGCAAACTGGCCAAGGAAGTATTCATACACTCGCCCAAGGAGGTCTTTAGATTTAGAAACAGAATCTCCTAATGCGATAGTACCAATTAAATCAATCAGGCCACCCAAAGACTGCTTATCGAGTTTTTCTTTAGCATATTCCTTGGGCAGGACCCCACGCAAACCGGGATTCAGATCTTCGATTGCTTCCATAGCGTCATCCACATCTTTGCCGATGGTGCCAAGTTTTGCTCTTCCCTGCAAATATGGCCATCTAGCTTTTTCTGGAACATAAAACACATTTTCTGCTCTATATTCGTTAGGATCTTCGGGGTCTGCGCCTTCGTATTCGCCCGCGCCGTTTTTCAATTTCTCATATAGATCATTGAAGCTGTCCGAGATGTATTTTAGAAAAATCAAACCTAACACAACATGTTTATACTCTGCTGCGTCCATGTTTTTTCTCAGTTTGTTTGCTGCCGTCCAGAGCACCTGCTCCATAGGCTCTTCATGTGCAGCCTTTTTCGCTCTTGCCATAATATTGACCTTCCTTTTATTATTGGCCATAAGGCCGTTCTATATTATTTCAAAGTAAATGTCCCATAATCAGGACTTTATCCGTTTGCCGGTCATCATCTTATAATGCTGGCTCTGACCGAGAGCCTCAAAGATCATCTGGAAGACCCGCTTGTATGCGTCGACATCCTCACAATCTTCAACATAGTTCAGGCCATCGCTGATTCCATTCGGATTGTTGATGTACGCCAGCAAGGAAGAAGCCAGCTGATAATCCGTCATATCCGGTTTCTCACCCTCGACCTGCTTGATGAACTTATTACGGTTCTCCGGTTTCTCCAGTACAATTTCCCGGAGGTCGCTTCCTTCATATCCGCAGAGCTGCAGGAAGTAGTATTCGAGTATACGCCTCATCACGTTCAGGGCCGGAATCGTAGACTGGATGTCCCGGAGCTCATCCCACAGAGCGGCGTAGGAGTTCTGGACCGGATTATAGTTTTCTTCTTCGGTCGGGATTTCCTTGCTCTGACGCTTGCAGAGCTTGATAGTGGAGATGTTGTCGTTCTTCCGGATCATATAGAACGACGTGCAGTTGTAATACCCGACCTGCTGGTAAGTGACTTCACGGTGGAAGTACACGTTATGCGTCAGGACGAACAGCTGCTTGATGTAGTCACCGGGAACCTTCGGATTCAGGTACTCAGTATTGTTCCGGCAGACATTGATCATCTCACGGACGATTGCGCTGACGAGGAACAAGGCTGTGCTGTCCATACTGGACACCGGGTCATCGATAACAACGATCTTTTCCTTGAGCACTTCGCTGCTCATGCTGCCACGTACCTGATGATAGAAGTACAGGAATGCGATAAAGTTCCGTTCACCCTCACTGAGGTTTTCTGCGATGGAGCCGTCTTCACGGATAACCTCATACACGTTCTCCACGCCTTCCTTAGCTCGAATGCTGAAGCCTTGGAACCCTGAATCCTTCAGAATTTTATTGATGCTGTCGATGGCAGCCTCAGTATTCGCATTGTGCTTATTCAAGTCGGAGATCTCCTTTGTCAGGTCTCCGATTTCTTTCCTGAGCTTCTTGCCACGTTCCGTAACATCATCGATTTCCTTCTGGAGCTGGGCCACTTCATCCTGATAGCGCTTCACGTCGGCAGCCAGCATGAATGCAAGGTACTGCATGATTTCCGTCTTGCATTTGCTCTTGCTGGATTTCTTGGCAGAAACAACATCGTTATTGGCCTTGATCTGCTTATTGATTTCGTCGATCATAGCACCAATTTCCAACAGAAGCGTATCGGTGTCCTCAAGGGAAATGGTCTTTGACGGTTCTTTGACCTTCTCAGCAATGCGCTGACGGTTGATTTCAAAGTTACTCTCCAACAGGGCGAGTTTTTCCTGATACGCAGTCAGATCAATCGTCGGCATAACGTCGCTGGCATTACCTTGAAGCACCCGGACAATCTCTCTGGTCTCTCTTTCATACACAGTCTGGAACTGACCAAGATCACGGATATCCTGCTGGTACTGAGCGTCAAAGGTAGCCGCAATATCCGCCTCGAAGTTTGCCGGGAGCTTCTGCTGGCAGTACGGGCATTTTCCACCCGCTGCACCGGCATAATGTGTATGACCATCACGGACCCAATCGGATGCTGTGTCACCGAGGGCCTTCATAAATTTTGCGAAAGGTGTATCGCTACTGCTGACAATCATTCTATCGAGCAGGTCCTTTCCGGGAAGACTGCCGTAGGTGGTAGCAGCGGCTTTTTTGAACTCCGTATACGCTCTGGCTGAATCGTCAAAAGCTACGTCATAGAGACGCTCCAGCTCTGCCAGATCGTGATCAGTCGGTTTTGTTTCTCCAAGTACGGCCTCGGCAAAGTTCTTCTTTTGCTTCTTGCCGTCCATACACTTATCGAAGCGTCTGCGGATTTCCGCAGTCTTTGAAAAGCAGGTGTCCTGAAACTGCGTCAGCGCAGATGCAAGGCCATCTGTTTTCTTTTTATGCTCATCAAGAGCTGTTTGACGAGCATCCATTTTCTGCTTTTTCTGATCTGTGAGTTCAGCGATCTTCTTTTTAGCCTCGATATCCTCTTCACCGAAGATAAAGACGCCTTTGAGATCGCCGTAATTCACAAAGTTGTCGTTGATGAAATCCTGATTATAGACAAGCACATCAAAGTCGTCGGCGGTTTTGCCGTCGGCCCAGACAACTCCGTCATCCTCCGCAATGGCGTGAGCGATAGAAGATTTTCCCGCTCCATTATTGCCATAGAAGAAGTTGACGAACGTGAGCTCATCAATCGGGACATCTGTAAAAGTTGCTCTGTTGAGCGTGATATTCGTAATTGCTGAAGGTACCTTACGTTGCATTCAATTCACCATCCTGCTTCCAATCTCAAAGCTCATTCCTGAATTTTGCCTTTGCGGACCCATTCATCAACTTCAGAGATTTTGAATTTATATCGCTTGCCAGCCCGGTACACGGGCAGCTTTCCTTCTTTAATCCATGTGCGAACTGTATCTTGACTGATGCTCAGATGTTCAGCGACATCTTCCAGATTAACCCACTTCTCGACCTGCATTTCTTCATACTCGTGACTCATCGTATTACCTCCATTTTTCTACAAGAGTTACGATTCAAATAATCTGAACTCCAGCTTTCTGCAATGCTTCAATTAGATTTATTTGTTTCAGTGCCCAATGTGTGCGGTTCAGTTCATTAAACGATCTGGCTCCGCCGATGCCAAGTTCAAAGCACTGCTCATTTAAAATCTGTTGCGGGATCGCCGTTATAATCGTGTAGTAAATTTTGATCCCGTTGTCTTGAATTTTTACGTCCTTCACAAACCCGAAATAAGCATCTTGTGCATCGTCCGTCTTCCCGTAGGAATGGTTCTCGTCAGCGAAGATGGCCGGATATCGTTTCAGCCCCTCGATAGCTTCTGGCGTGAGGGACGCATATTTTGATTTCAGCTCATCGTTTGTGCTCTCGGTCAAGGCACGATCCTTGGGAACCAGAAAATAGTTGTCCTCGAACTTCTCGCCAAGAATCACAAACAGATGATAGAAGTCTGTGTTAAAGGTTATTCGTGCTCTGTTCTCGCCACGTCTTGATCTGGGATCATTCAGCATTACCGTGATATTGTTCTCCACGGTATCAGCGTGAGCAACGAAATTGTTATTGCCTCCGGATACAGTGATCTCGGCGGCCTTCCCCGGCACCGGGAGATTGCCGGAGGAATTGACCGGTAAACTGTCACTCATCTTGTTTTCCTCCGTTGTTTATCGTCAGCTTGTCAACGTGCTGATAGAAGCTGTTGTTACCACCAGAGATGTTGATGTTGAAAAACGTCGGATTGTTGTTCACCATCTGCTGAGTCACCGGAGGTGTATCCTGACCGGTTGCATCCGAAGCATCATCTTCTATAGGCTCGTCAACGACCTCTGCGGTTATCGTTTCCTTAGTATCAACGGTGTAAGTCGTCAGGCTATCAAGAAGGCCTTCACCCATATGTGCGGTGTACTTTCTTGGAGCTCGGTCGTTTGATGGACACCAAACATCATAGGTCTTTTTGCCTACAGCATTGTCTCTCCGATTCATAACAACGTAGTGCCAAACGCCAAGAAGAAATGACGGGAGGCAAACTTCCTTGAGGTCGCCAAGTGCGGCCTTTTTCTTTTTCTCTCCATTCGGCCCGATATAGAACTCGTCACTGGCTTTGATGGTCTGATCCTGCTGAATCAGGTCTATGAGGGCACGGACCAGATTGACATCCTTATGAACCGTCTCGCCTACATCGAGGAAGTCATTTACAAAACCGATCATCCCGTTCAAGGCCGTTTGATAGTCCGTTCTCACTACGGAGTCAAATGCTGATAATACCTGTTCGTCATCAAATGGCAGGTATGTGCTATTCGATGTCTTACAGGCTTTGTAGTTGTTTGCCGTGCCTTTCAGATTTTCCTTGCCGGGATCTGCGTAATCAGGATTGATTACCCTGATCAGGCCAACCAGCACTTCTGGATCTGACAGGCCGTCGCTATCACCAGAATAATGTTCTCTCGCTTTCATTCGTTGCCGGAGAGCTTGTAACACCAACGTGAAGAAGGTGCCTCCGCACAGGCGAGGATATTCGTTTATTGTCACAGGTTGTCCCTCCGATTGACAGTCATTTACATGCCGAAAAGTGGTGGCTGTATCGGATTTGCAAACCATAACAAACCCCACTAAAGCATATTATAGCACAAAAAACCCGAAATTACAATCCCATACAATGAACTCTATATGGCGAGAGTTTAAAAACTTTTCTGGTCGCTGACCTTATTAACCTTAGCAACTATGGCAGCTGACCTTCTGAACGATTGGATAGGTCTTGTGGAAACCCCACAGGACCTTTTTCCTTCGGTGGTTTCTGCAAATCTGAAAACCATTGGAGGAAAAAGAAATGGCAAACAAAGACAATCGTTACTTTATCCCGGTCGACGGGACCCCTATCGAGGTCAGCGAGGAAGTTTACAGGGCATACTACCAGCGCATCTGGAACACCCGCTACCATGCCCAGAAGAATGGCGAGTGCCGCTGCACCAAGGCCCAGCTTTGGAAGTGTGACGGTGTTTGCCCCGGCTGCCCGTTCTACGCTGCCGGTAAGAAGGTTTCCATCGACACGCCTATCGGCG
>UMJA01001632.1_pt1 | contig 14889 bp, 8 predicted proteins | sample 1965901 | NCBI WGS metagenome assembly UMJA01 (sample SAMEA4836138, study PRJEB28245) | human gut metagenome | biome: gut microbiome; material: fecal sample | place: Denmark | collected 2008 | reverse complement strand
CATTATACGATTGACTATCCACATGCCGCGGCAGAGAAGAAATAAGAAACTGATTTCAGAATCCACCAAGAGGGTGTGCCAAAAGGTCTAAATAATAAACATGGCTTTTGGCACGCCCTTTTTTTCGACCCAGTAGAAATCTAGCGGGGAGTAATAAAGAATTTTCTTTCAAACGCATAACTTACCTTGAACATCTTCTTTCTATTAAAAACTTTATTTCCTTTGTTCCTTCAGGAAGAATAGACTATCTTTGTTGTATTGGCATCCGGATACGAACTAAAGACAACAGAAGCAATGATGGAAAATATAAAAGAAATCCCCTATGGCATTGCCAACTTCGTGGAAGTGGCAGAGCAGAACATGTACTATGTAGATAAAACCATGTATCTGCCTTTGCTGGAAAAACAGCCCCGGAACCTGTTCTTTATCCGTCCCCGCCGCTTCGGCAAGAGTATCTTTTTGAGTATGCTGCGTGCGTATTATGACATAGCACAAAAAGAAAAGTTCCAGAAACGCTTCGGCAATCTATGGATAGGCAGCCGCCCCACCCCCCTGCAAGGAAAATTTCAGGTGGTGTATCTTGATTTCTCGCGCGCCAGTGGCGGAAGCGGTTCACTGGAAGAAAATTTCAATAACTATTGCGGCATGGTGATGGACCTGTTCGGCAAAGTGTATGAGCCTTATTATTTTCCCGGATTTGCACAAAAGATGGAAGAACAGCCCGACTTTGTCAGCAAGTTGAACTACCTGAACCTGCATGCGGCTGAATCCGGAATGAGACTTTACCTCATCATCGACGAATACGATAACTTTACCAACATCGTTCTGAACGAGCAGGGAAAAGACATTTATCATGCCCTGACCCATGCCAGCGGATTCTACCGTGAAATATTCAAGAAATTCAAAGGCATGTTCGAGCGCATCTTCATGACCGGCGTCAGCCCCGTCACCTTGGACGACCTGACCAGCGGATTCAACATCGGCTGGAATATCAGTACCGACTACCAGTTCAACATGATGCTGGGATTCAGCGAAACGGACGTGCGCACCATGTTCCAATATTATAAGGATGCCGGACAGCTCCCGATCGACGCGGACATCGAAGCAATGATCCGGGAGATGAAACCGTGGTATAATAATTACTGTTTCGCAGAAGAAAGCCTGGAACGCGACCCGAAAATGTTCAATTGCGACATGGTACTTTACTACCTGCGCAATTACATCACGCTGGGCAAATCTCCTAAAGAGATGATAGATCCCAACACCCGTACGGACTACAACAAAATGAAGAAACTAATCCAGCTGGACAAGCTGGACGGCAACCGCAAGGGCGTATTACGTAAAATCACCGAAGAAGGGCAAATTATCACCAACCTGATCACCACCTTCCCGGCCAAGGAAATCGCCAAACCCGAAATCTTCCCCAGCCTGCTCTTCTATTATGGCATGTTGACCATCACTGCCACACGCGGCAGCCGCTTGGTATTGAGTATCCCCAACTATAATGTGCGCAAACAGTATTACGAATTCATGCTGGAGGAGTACCAGGACAAACGCCATATCAACCTGAACAATTTGATGGACCTGTTCGATGAAATGGCTTACGAAGGCCATTGGCGCGAAACACTGGAATTCATTGCCCATGCCTACAAGGAAAATTCATCTGTACGCAGTGCCATGGAAGGCGAGCGAAATATACAGGGTTTCTTCACCGCCTACCTCAGCGTAAACGCTTATTACCTGATGGCTCCGGAAATGGAACTGAGCCACGGTTACTGCGACCTCTTCCTCATGCCGGACCTGATGCGCTACGAGGTGAAGCATAGCTATATTCTTGAACTGAAATATCTGTCGGTGAAGGACACGGAAGAGAAAGCCCGGACGCAATGGCAGGAAGCGGTGAAACAGATTAACGAATATGCTGCCGCACCCCGGGTATGGCAGTTGGTGCAGAACACGAAGCTGCACTGTATTATCATACAGTTCCGGGGATGGGAGCTGGAGCGGATGGAAGAAGTGTAGGCCTGTTCAAAACAACATGACAGTACGGATGAAAATTCATACAGGAAGTCAATTCACATTCAGAATCACTCTTTTATAAGACTTTAGATTAGGCGTTCCATTATCTGTAAGTTCAAGTATCAAATGTAACTGTTTGCCCGGATTATCCGGTACAATTATCTCCGTCCTCTTCTCATCGACGTGCTTTATAGCCACCTTTGTTTGCACACTGCCTGCTTCCCGATATTGCCACCATTGGTAAGACAATGAATTTTTATCAGGGTCAAATGAAGGAGAGGCATCCAGTATTATTTTTTCTCCCGGCCGGACTGTGCGTACACTTTCTCCCAATATCCGGGCAACAGGTTGATGATTTGCCTTTGAATATTCATCAGCCACGCACCAGTCGGCACGAGCCGCCCAGTCATTTTGTATAGCAGGCAACCAACGCTGGAAAGTATAATGCGAATCCGGCACACCGTTTTTCAAATCATTCCCATCTTGCATGTGATTGCCATTTTTATACTCCGGGCGTCCTCCCCATCCTCCTAATGTATAGTCTGTATGCTGTTCAAGTCCATTACGTATAAGAGGCATAAAAGAAGGAGTATCCCCCTCACTGGTATATTCCTGAGGATAGGCGGCACACAGTGGTCCGTGCCCATTCTTAATATGGTCAGCCAACCAAGGTTTATCCATGATCTGTTGCAACTCTTTTGAATTTTTACTAAGTCTGTTCTTAAAATAATAATCCACACTCATGTAATCCCATACATATCTCCATCATGATCCGGTGCGCCCGATTCATAAATAATGATTTCAGGAAGATTCTGTTCTATCCATTTTCCACCGCCGTCCTGATACCAAATACAATATAATCTGGCTTTTGATACCGCTTTTGCCCATTCTGCAGCAGAATATTTCTGCTTGATCTGCCATAAGGCATTGGCCTGGGTGTTGGCTCCACCCCATGCTAAAATATGAACAGGCCTCGGATCAGAATCAAGCAATGTCCTTATGATGAGCTGTGCCCCCTCGCTATCAGACAGTAAAGGAGGCAATTTATGCAAGTCCTCTCTGTTCTCATTACCAACCGCCAAGACACTTAGCAAATATTCAGCATCGGGATAATCGGGATTATGTTTCCTCAAATTAGGCAGACATTCCGCATATTTGGCAATTTGTGATTCGATCCATTTATCTTTACTATGTCCGTCTTTCTGTACCCCATTGACTTGAACAATGCCTGCGACATCATAATCAGAAGAATACATAAGAAAACGAATCATAGAACTTTGATCGTCAATCTCACCATCCGTAGTGACAATAACCCGGGGCTTCTCCTGCTGTCGGGCAACAGCAGATAACATTGACACAAACAAAAAAACAATACAGCATAAAACAGGGGGCATTTTCATATTACAAACTGTTAAATTAGTAGGCCAACACATTCCAAAGATCTCTGATACGTTGTTCGGGGTCCCATTTGCCATTGAATGTCCACTTGGCGGTAACGCCATGAAACTCCGGAGCATTCTCCGCCTCCTTCAAATTATCGTTTAACCAGCCACTATGCCCTCCTTCACGGGTACAACCATAATAATAGGTACGTAGCCCCCACGGACAGGGATCAAGCACTTTATCCGAATAAGCATAATGAATATTCCCGTCAAGCACATTCTTCGACATTTTACATTTGATGAGATAAAACTGGGAATCATGATGATAGCGTCCTAAAAGTGTCGGTGTCTTAGCATCAAATGAAGAATTGGTAATAACCAGTTTCTTGTTCTTGTCACCTCGTCCGTCATGCCAAATCATGGCACGGCTATCACCATAAAAATGGCAGCGTGTGGCATAGCACCATCCGCGAGGACAAAGAAAATCCACACCCGGACAACGAAGATAGAGATCGGCATGATAATACATACCATTGCTTCCGGGCGCCCACAAGGAAAGGGCATCGTTTCCATCGGCCCATACATTACTGTTGATGATGATGGTACGAGTGGCACGTCCAAAAATCGCCATCTGATGGATGGTCGTATTTTCAACGGCAGTTCCGTAATTGTTGTAAACAGTCAGTCCGCTAATAACACAATCATCCGCACCTTCCTGCAACACAATGACACCATTGCCTACCGGACGTCCATGATATTCCGTGATGGCACGTGTCTGGGCTGTTTCAGCCAAGACAATCCGCGTACTGTCACGGTTTTCCCCCACCAAAACAATATTAGGCCTGTCAATAATCACTTTTTGATGATACGTTCCGTTCAACAATAAGATTTTAAAAGGTACTGTCGGAATTTCCGGAGCCTTTTCAATAGCTGCCTGAATACTCTCTCCCGGCTTTACCACCACATCAAAAGCCGTACGCTCTGCCATGGGACGACGATACATTTCAATAAGCCCGTTTTCATTCGCTCCTTTGGTTGCCAGACTGATTGCCACTTTATGCTTCGGATCATATTTGTCCGCCCATGCATTGTATATGGCAAAAAGCTCAGCCGGTCTGCTATTGTACCAACTATATCCGTTACGACGTTCTGTTCCTATTTCTTCCAAATGGCGACGTGGCAGCCCATCACGGTCACATACATACGGTTCACAATATTTCAAATCATAATAACGCGCCCAAATAGGCTTGGCTTGAGGATCTTCCACAAGACGAGTATCCCGCTCACCATTTGCCAGCACGATACGCTCGCATTTCAAACCGGTAAGTTTATACCTGTCAAACCATTTCATGGCTCCGTGAACCGCCCGCTTCACACGTGCGTCGGGTGCAGGTAATTCCATGAGCAGACGCACAATTCCGGCACTCTCCGCCGAACAATAAGACGGCAACTCATATGCACGTGCCGGTGCAGGCTTCAATGTTTCCCTATCATTCTGCTGACACCACACAGAAGGTTCTCCATCCTTTATAATTTGTGTAGCCAGTATACACTCTATTCCTTTATTAAAGGCTTTTCCCAAACGTACACACAAAGTCTTGTCTATCAAATCATCCTCATAAGGCGCTTTGTGATTCATCATATCACGTATCATATTCAATGTATTGACAATGGCATCGTCATTAAAAGTAATATGTACCTGATAACCACGCGGACCGGGCCAGAATTGCGGCCATCCTCCGTTTTCGTATTGACCACTCAGCAAATATTCCACTCCCTGGAGGAAAGCATCCCGATAACGTATATCCTTAGTCTGCCTATAAAGACGGGCTAAAAAAATCATCTGGGCAGTTGTGGCATTATTATCTATCGTAGAATCATCACGACGTGATTTATCCTTTATCACTTTAGCCAGCTCTTTATCATTCATGCGGCGGGCCATATCTATATTCTTCGGCCAACCGCCCGTACAGCGTTGAAAAGCCAATACATTTTCAGCAATCCGCCGAGCTTCATCTGTCAGAAAGAAAGAATCCTGCTCCATACGTGCTATTTGTTTCCATTCCTTAGGATACGACTCATTATCCTTTTTATGAGCTCTTTGCTGCGCAAAGGAGCCGGTTGCCATGGCAAAAGCCATAAAGCCAATAAACACTTTTTTGAATGTATTTTTCATTATTCCTATATGTTTTGATAAAAACCAGCAAACAAAATTATGCGTTTTCCAATCTGAATACAGAGAATATTTGGTCTTTTTCAGGCAGATTTTGCACAGACATCATCAAACCTATACAATTTTTGATACTCTGCCCCTTTACCTATACATAAAAAAGCCTATCTATCACAGATCGGCTTTTCTATCAAATATCTGTCTTTCAAAATCCAAAGATTCTCAGAAGACATTCACATTATAATAACTATAAAACTTATCAAACCCCATTCTACTATCTAGCAGAACCATTACGCCATTTAGCCGCACCAATGTTCAACTGATAAATTTTTGACTCCATAACTTTACCTGTCTGATTGTAATACAAGTTTACACCATGCTCTCCAGCCGTACCATCAAGTGCATCTGCACGATGCATATATTGATCGTTATCAGCAGTAGCCTTATGTGGTGGATTTGGACTTACCATCAGTTCTAATGGAGAAATATCATCAACAAAAACTTCCAATGTTCCATTTAAAGTAGCAGAACCATTGTTGACCAAGGTGCCAAAATTATTTTTAGTCGCAGTCCATGGATTATTGCTAAAAATTTGTCCGTTGGATAAAAAAGTATTTGTAGAATAATTATTGTCAAAATTCAATGTCACATGTCCGGCTGTACCGTCTGCCATAGTCATTGTCTTACGGATATCAGCTCCTGCCATAGTCATCTTTCGGACATCACCGTCCTGCTTGGTCAAAACAATCAGGTTATTTTTCACCGTATAAGTACTTCCATCTGGAATATTACGCATATTGAAAATATTTCCTGCCGCACGAGTGTTCCAGTTAACCAAAGTATTGTTTTCAAACGTTATATTCCATGCCCCTCCCTTCCATGCACTCTGCTTGGTTTCACTGAAAAATGAAGGGAACGGACAATCATAGAAAGTGTTTCCACGAACCACAAAGTCCTTATATAAATTAGAATTCGCATTATTCCCGGAACCGGCAATCCATGGATAACCTCCGGCACCATTACTATAATAGCCACAGTCAAAGAACTGGTTATCCTCTATCAAGACATGATCCCAAATTTTGTAATTAGGCCCCTGCTCACGAATGAACCCACGTACCAGACGCTTGAAAGTACAATTTTTCACCACAAAACTTTCCAAATGTACAGCCATACCATTAGAAAACATATTAATGAAATAATTACCTGTAGCCGAACCCAAACCGGCAACATTATCACCATAAGTAAGAGCCATTGGACAATCGAAATCAATATCATAAAATTCGAGCATCTTCATATAAATTTCTCCTCCTTCTCCAGCTTGTGGCTGGCGCCCGAACATCAAATTCATAGAATTAACATTAGTACCTGTCATATGCATACCACCTAACAATACTTTAGCACGTTTACCTGCTGCTACATCCTCAGGACGAGTACGAAGAACAAAACCTTTGCAGGTAGTTAAATTATCAAACATACAATAAGTCTTTCCACCTTCCAAATAATAAGTCTGTCCTTCGGCTAAATTTACATCGGAAATGAAGTCTGTTAAAAGGAAATCAATACGCATTGCATTGTATTTCAGAGCAGCCTCGTGCTGTATCAAAGCATTTTGATAAGCTTCATCTGAATCAAACCGGTCACGACTTGGAGCACTTAAGTCATGAGTTACTAAAATAGGCTCTCCCGGTTCTCCGTCTGAGCGGGCAGAACAAGTATTGTAATATGCATCCCATTTTACCTTCACATTCTCGTTGCGAACATTAATCACATAAACAGAGTTTTTCTGAAGTCCGTCAATATCTACATATCCCTTTTCAAAATCCTCATCGGTTAATTTATATTTTCTCCATTTTTCATTCACTGTTGATTCAGGATTATTAGGAGACGGATCTACTTCCAACCACTGATAAACAAAATTATCGTTAGCATCAAGCTGAAATTTTTCACGATAAATAGCCTTATCATCGTCTGATACCCCTTCTGTTACAGTTTTGAAAGCACGATTCAACATCACACGCATAGTAGTCTGTGTAGTCTTAGAAGCATCTACATAGACACAGAATGGAGTTGCATATCGATCAGAAGTGGTAATGCCCATCCATTCTGCCCACTGTCTGCCATCACCATGTCCATACCATTTGGATGCATGTGAAAAATCAGTCACATTATCATCTTTTGTTGATAACACGCGAATAGCAAAACGATAATCAGTGGAATACTGTTGATCTTTAATAACTAAATCAAGGACCTCCGGTCCTACAATGGTATCTAGTAACAAAAGACCGTTTTCGGCAGATGTACCCCAAGCATCTGCACCACCCGAAACATTTGGCTGTAGTGCCTGACGAATCTGGTAGCCCGCACAGTTATTCACTCCATACCAATAAAGATGAATATCATTGCCATTCGGTCCCTCTGCTTTACAATTATAAGCATAGTCATCCCCTTTTCCTCTATTATTATCACAAATGAACATAGTCATCCATTCTCTATCTATATTTGCCATTCCTTTCTCATCATCAGAACACGAAATACATGAGAAACCTGAAAATAACATTAATGCATATAAAAATATTTTTTTCATCATTCTGTCCTTTTATAAATTATTTATAGCCATAATAGTTCTTGTATACACCTGCTGAGCGTTGGATAGCCGCATTAGGATAAGGTAAAATATAACGTACAGGAGGTAAATCATTCACCTCAGGAACAGAATTACCATCCAGTGGTGATTCTGTTCCATCTTTGACCAACACAATCATTCCTTGTTCTGTATGACGAATATATCCATAGAATGAATATTTACATTGGTTAGTAGGCTCCGAATCATTGCTCCACTGATAAAATTCCGCCATCTTCCAAGTTGCTCCATCAACAGCTACCAAAGCTGTCGCTGGTTGATTAGCTGATTTGTAAGGATTATAAATATAGAGCATATCCAATATCTTATTGGGATAAGGATAGCCATAAACTTGATTTACATCCACACGCCATTCAACCGTTTGTGGAAGAACATGGTAATACATAGATTCGGGAAGATCATCCAAATAAGCACTACCATCATGTTCAGCTATATCATCTTCGAAGCCAGTAGAAGAACCGGCATTAGACATTCCTACAGAAAGATAGCGCAAAAAACTATAAACAATTTCCTGTCCATAAAGATTATTACGGACAAGATCTCTCCAGCGCATATTCTCACCCGCAAACTCCCATTTACGTTCATCAAGCACGGCTTTCAAAAAAGTTTCTTTAGAAGAAGCCACCTGAGCAATATAGGCAGAAACAACACTTTGGTCATCGAATGCCCGTGCATGGACTTGACGAAGTGACTCCTGAGCAGTGGCAGTAGGTCCTTCCAACTCATTAACAGCTTCGGCATTCATCAACAAAACATCCGTATAACGCATATAAGGGAAGTTAATACCTGTATTACTGGCACTCAAATTGGTAAACTGTCCCGCATTCGCCCATAATTTAGACCATTTATTATTATGGACAGTATAATCCGCACGAATCATACAAGAATCCTGAGTAGCATTATTAGCACTGTTACCATAATACCAAAGTCCATTAATAAAATCTCGACGCTTATCATTCTCATCGAATGAATAACGGTAAAAAGCACTCAAACGTATATCACCTTTAGATTCTCCCCATACATTCTTACCCAATGTCTTTCCTTCATTAACGGTTGATGTAGGTCCTTGGGAATACCCTGTATTACCTGTAGACTCCTTAGCAAAAGGAATCTCAAAAATAGGATCACCTTTAGCAATAATTTCAAAATTGCTTTCCTTGGTAAAAATATCTTGATAAGAAGTGCCTACAGAGTGTGTCCCCGAAGCAATAACCAGGCTAGTATATTCTTTTACGATTTGATAATACTTCTGATAATCTTCCGGACGTTTCATCACACCATAACTATTTGCATTATTTTTATCCGGATGAAGTGAATAACCTCCGGCAGTCAATGCAATACGTGCAATTAATGCCCAAGCAAACTCCTTAGACGCACGTTCTACTGTTGTTGTTGTAGTAGAAGACATCTTAGGAGCAATATCCTGCAAATCTTCAATAAGTTTATTTTGGATTTCTTCGCGATTCATTACAGGAATCACATAATTATCACCTAATTGTGAGGCTGGCAGGAAAGTGAAAGGAATATCCCCGAACATCACTACCAGATCATGATAAACCATAGCACGAAGACACTTGGCTTCGCCCAACATCTGCATAACAGCGGTATTCTCTTCATTATAAAGCGGACCAGTTTCTACACCCCGGATAAAACGGTTAGCATCTTCAATAGCTTTATAAGAAGCTCTCCAATATTTATCAATTTCGCCACCTTGATCGTCACAATCAAAACGTGCATAGCTATTATGGGTTGCTACATTACCTGTATACATCTGCATATCAACATCACTGTTCAAATTAAAAGTTTTCTGATAGGCACTGCCATAAAGATCACCTACCAAGATAGAAGCATAAACACCGTTCAACGCACGGCTAATTTCTGTTTCTTGGCTGAACACAAAGTCCTCATTGTAACTTGATGGAGAATCCACGTCAAGGAAATCATTGCATGATATTAGAGTCAAAGTTGCTAATCCTATTATTAAAGTATTTTTTAATTTCATGTGCTTTCAAATTTAGAATGTAATATTAGTACCTAGTACAAAACTGCGACTACGTGGGTAACGGTTATAGTCCATACCACAAGTTAATCCTGTCTGAATATCCACTTCAGGATCATAACCCGAATACCCAGTAATAATAAACAAATTAGAGGCTGACACATAAAAACGAGCTTTCGAAATCCCCCATTTAGAAGTCAGATTTCCAGGTAACGTATAGCCAACAGTCAAATCCTGACAACGCAGAAACGATCCATCCTCGATAAAATAGGAATGAGTTATTTTTTTTGTCACATCCGTCGGATTCCAAAGTGTCCTACCTTCGTTTAATTCACGGTACATATCCAACGAACCATCAATATAGTAACATTTGTACAAGCATTCGCCATCACCATCACGGGTATAACGCCAACCTTTGTCGGCAAATGTGGAAAGCACATTGTAGAACTTATTCTTATTGCTTTCGGATGAGGAAAGCTGGTAAGCTGTCGCATTATTCACATCAAAATCAAGCATAAAGTTGAAGTTCATGGCAAAATCAAAACCCTTCCATTGTCCGCTTAATCCAAAACCTCCCTGCACTTTTGGATTGGTATTACCTATAACAGTACGGTCATCTTCTGTGATATATCCGTCACCATTCAAATCCTTGAACTTGACTTTGCCCGGCAGAGTAGCTATGCCTGAATTAGAATCTCCTGAAATCTGATTGATTATTGTTTTTGGATGTTCCACACCGTCTGCATCCATAATAGGTGCATCTTTCGAAGTTCCGTTTTCAGCGGCCGTTGATCCCCAAGGTACTGCTTGCAAGTTATTAGTGGGATCAAAATAGAATTCATCCATTGAATATAAACCATCATATACAAAACCATAAATAAGTCCTACTTGGTCACCCACCTTCAAACAATAATCATTGTAACTTGATTTCCAACGGTTATTCTGATCCCAAATCACATTGTCTGTACCATTTAATTTATCAACTTTCATTTTATTCATACCTAAAGAAAGATTTGCGGAAAGCACATAATCCCTGCCACTGAGAATATCTCCTGATATAGTTAATTCAACCCCTTTATTAGTTACTTGTCCAATATTTTGCATCTGACTTACATAACCAGTTGCTGAAGGAATGTCCGATTTATAAAGTAAATCTTTCGTCGTATTCCAATAAATCTCCGGAGTAACAGTGAGACGACCATTAAAAAGCGTGATATCAGCAGCAAGATTACGAGTTAATGTAGTTTCCCATTTAATATTTTTATTGGCAAAAGTAGTACCCCCTTGATTACCATACCATTGCTCTCCAAACTGAGTTGCTTCTCCAAATCCAGGTCCGCCGGTAGAATTAACAGTATATAAATAACGCCACATATCATCACTGATACGATTATTTCCTGCCAACCCTATAGCTGCACGAAGTTTTAACTGATCAATCCATTTTATATCTTCCATAAACTTTTCTTCTGAAAGCACCCAAGCACCTGATACTGAAGGGAAATATCCCCATTGATTACCTGGAGCAAATTTAGTGGAACCATCAGCACGCATAGTTACAGAGAGTAAGTATTTGTGGTTATAGTTATAACTTGCCTGCCCAAAGAAAGAAGCAGTGCGATCTGGAGTCGAAAGTGATGAAGTTGACTCCTGCGGTGTACCGAATCCCATATTATCCCAAGCCTGTCCAGCCTCAAATGCACGTGGGAAATAACGATTCTTTTGGAAGTTCTTCTTATTTTGGCTATGATAAATTTCTTGCCCCAATAACATGGAAAAATTATGCTTATCTTTAATAGAAAAGCCATAAGATGCCGTGTTAGTCCAAATATATTTAAAAGACTGATCTTTCTGAATACTTGCTACAGGCAACGAATTATTTTTTGTACCTTCACCTGTCAAGGCACCCCAAAAACGATATTGATCTTTCCAGTTTAAACTAAGAGTGGCTTCTGTACGAAGCACCAATCCTTTAACAGGCTTCCATTCCAATGAAATAGCATTAGTATAGTTATAAGCATACTTATTCTGTTGATTAATGGCAATATCACTTTTCGGATTAGTATAAGTAAACAATGCTTCTTCATCAGGGTCAGCATAAGAAGGATCTATATATCCGAATTCACGTAATCCGTTAGTGGGTCTATAACGGAGTACATCAATAATACCGCCTGTACCAATATTATCACCTCCAGCTCCTTGATCACGGCGAAACGTAAATTTAGGATTGATATGCAATGTCAAATTTTTAGTTATATCAATAGCTGTCTTGATATTCAAATTGGTACGGCGCACACCCGACCCCATAATAATACCTTTATCTTCGCTTTGAGTAAGAGAAGCAGTGAAGCGCATCTTATCTGTACCTCCACCAATAGTTACATTAGTAGAATAATTGATAGGATTCTCTCCCATTACCTCATCCTGCCAGTCATGAGTAGGCAAAGAATAATACATATCCAAATCTTGCGGATTGCCAAAATTAGCACGGAAAAATTTGGCATTGCTAGAACGGCTACCATTACACGCCGACCATTCATATTGATAACGTGCAAACTCTGCTGAATTCATTAAATCTAATTTTTTAGACAAATGACTAGTAGACAAATGGGCATTGAAACTTACCTGTATTTTTCCAGCTTTGGCCGATTTAGTAGTAACAACCACTACACCATTACCGCCCTTAGCTCCATAGATTGCCGTGATAGAAGCATCTTTCAATACATCAATAGAAGCAATGTCTGTAGGAGGAATATCATTGATGTTATCCACCTGAAAACCATCGACAATGTAAAGAGGATCATTGCTCTGGGTCACAGACGTACCTCCACGAACACGAATGTTAATATCTGCCCCTGGAGCACCATCGACCGTAGTTACTTGCACACCAGCTATTTTTCCCTGCAAAGCCACAGCGGCTGAAGTAACTGGTACAGCAGCAATCTTCACACCAGACACGGAACCTACTGAGCCAGTCAGATCTTTACGAGCTCTGCTACTGTAACCCAGCACTACTACCTCTTCAAGCGCTTGTGAATCATCTTGCAGCGTAATTGTCAGTTCTTTTCCGGTAACCGCATCCACTTCTTGCGTTTCGTAACTTACAAAAGAAATAACAATTCTTTTTCCTTTAGACACGGCCAAAGTAAACTTTCCGTCAAAATCAGTTATGGTTCCGTTGGAAGGATTTCCCTTCTCCACAACGGAAGCTCCAATAACGGCTTCACCTGCCGAATCAAGTACAGTACCTTTTACGGTAATGCTCTGAGCAAACATCATCACCGGTATCAGTAACAGCACTGAAAACAGAAGAAGTCTGCTTTTCACTCCTCTTAATTCATTTGTAAATTTCATAATAAAATATTAAGTTAAACAAAAATTTAAAGTCCATTTTTTCCGTGAATGTGAAATAATATAAATCACTATTGTTATTTATATTCTATTCTAAAAGGAAACAATTATAATTTTTATGAGAATAATAGATACTTATTAAAATAGCACACGCATTCTTATAATTTCCGTGTACGCACACAAAACGAGTGAAAAATATTAGATATACAAATTCCCATGCTAAATAAAGCACATCATCAAATACATTAACAGTAATGTTTTCCATTATAATTTAATGTTAGTATTAGAAAATTGGTTTATTTTTATACTATATACGCCACAAATAAAAATAATATTGTTGACTGAACCTAATTTTTGTATTGAAAAAAATTAGTTCAACCAATAATTACAACATAATGAACAAAAAAGACACATTCATCAATGAAAACACGGAATTACATAAAAAAGCAGTGCTATGGACTTGTCCTCCATAACACTGCCACCTCTATTTATCATAACTGACAAACTCCTACAGCTACAAACCTCACTCCTCCTATTTTATCTCATCCCACTTCGGTGGATTCACCTGCATCAAATGACGGACAAAGAAATCATACCGCTTATGTTCGCCAAAATCTTCCCCCATTGTATGATGCGCTCCGGGAATCACGACCAATTCAAAATCTTTATTCGCCTTTATCAATGCATTGACCACCTGCATGGTAGAGGCAGGATCTACATTATCATCCAGTTCTCCCACCACTAACATCAAAGGACGACTCAACAGATGTGCATTTTCCACATTAGACCCTTCCTTATATTGATCTCCTACCGGATAGCCCAACCAAAGTTCATTCCACCAAATCTTATCCATACGGTTATCATGACAACCACAAGCCGAATAAGCCGCTTTATAGAAATCAGGATAAAGCAAAACTGCATTTGTAGATTCCTGACCACCGGCAGAACAACCGTAAATACCTACCCTGTCCACATCCATATAAGGATATTTCCGTGCAGCCGCCTTAATCCAAGCAATATGGTCCGGCAGACCGGCATCTTTCAAATTCTTATAACATACATTCTCAAAAGCACGCGAACGGAAAGAAGTTCCCATTCCATCGACCATTACGACGATAAAACCAAGTTCGGCCAAGGAAGTCATATTCCAGTCATAAGGACGGAAAGTCTTCGGAACATACTGGTCTCCGGGACCCTGATAAATGTATTCGATAACCGGATATTTCTTGTTCGGGTCAAAGTTGGTGGGGCGGGCAATCAATCCCCACATATCCGTCTTGCCGTCCCGCCCTTTGGCAACAAACACCTCCGGAGCTTTCCAGCCTTCGGC
>UMJA01024252.1_pt1 | contig 15361 bp, 24 predicted proteins | sample 1965901 | NCBI WGS metagenome assembly UMJA01 (sample SAMEA4836138, study PRJEB28245) | human gut metagenome | biome: gut microbiome; material: fecal sample | place: Denmark | collected 2008 | reverse complement strand
TGCCTAAATCCTGCAGTAATTGTCGGTAGGCAATTTGTTGTACGGACGATAAAAAACTAATATCATCTACACCTTGATTTAATAATTCAATTCCATCTCTGAAATCAATCGGTGTGGATAAATCGGAGTCTGATTCAAGGTCAAATACCTCGAATTTATCGTTCATAGTATAATTTAAGAGAAACCAACAATCCATTCCTGTGATTTCTGCAATACGCTCTAATGCGTCATGTTGATGGTCGGTTAAAGGGTATGATTTCATATCCAATCTGTCCTTTCTATCATTGTTATCACTCGTCACATGCCATATGAGTTTTTTCATGGGTTTGACATGTGACATTGTTTGTTTTGTTCAAAAATATCGGGATTGCCTGTAAAGCAATCCCGATGGGTGTAAATGTTACTTAGACTACAGGTGTAGAACTCTATCACGAATCTCCTGTGTACGACCTTGATTCCAGAATTGTGTTCCGATGTAACCGCAGGTTCTTCGGGCAACATTCATGGTGTTCTGATTGGTGTTGCCACAGTTTGGACATTTCCAAATCAGTTTCTTATGGTCGTCTTCTACGATTTGAATTTCTCCGTTGAAACCACATTCCTGACAGTAATCACTCTTCGTGTTGAGTTCGGCATACATGATGTTGTCATAGATAAACTCAATGACAGACAATACAGCATCCAGATTTGTCTGCAGATTTGGTACTTCGATGTAACTGATAGCACCACCCGGTGATAACTCTTGGAACTCTGCCTCGAATTTCAGTTTTGTGAATGCATCAATCTCTTCACGAACATTTACATGGTAACTGTTTGTGATGTAGTTGTGGTCTGTGACATCCTTGATGATGCCGAATCGCTTCTGCAAGCATTTTGCAAAGCGATAAGTGGTGCTTTCCAATGGAGTGCCATACACGGAGTAATCAATGTTCTCTAATTGTTTCCATTCGTTGCATTTGTCATTCAGATGCTGCATAACGGCTAAGGCAAATGGTTTTGCCTCCGGGTCTGTATGCGACTTTCCGGTCATATACATACACATCTCAAAGAGTCCGGCATAGCCTAATGAGATTGTGGAATAACCATTGTACAGAAGTTTGTCAATGGTCTCGCCTTTGTTTAAGCGGGCAATGCCACCATATCTCCATGAGATAGGTGCAATGTCAGCGGCTGTTCCGAGCAAGCGTTCATGACGGCAACGAAGTGCTTTATGACAAAGTTCCAAGCGTTCGTCTAAGATGTTCCAGAACTTGTCCATATCTTTGTGGGAAGAACAAGCCACATCTACAAGGTTCAATGTTACAACGCCTTGATTAAAGCGACCGTAATATTTATGCTTATTCGGGTCATAGTTCTTGGCTTTTGCTATGTTGCCGATGCCGTTATCTGTGAAGCGGTCGGCAGTTAAGAAACTGCGGCATCCCATGCATGGGTATACATCTCCGTTTTTGACTTTGCGCATAATTTTGGCACTGATGTAATCCGGGACCATACGCTTTGCCGTACATTTTGCAGCCAATTCCGTCAGATAACGGTATTTGCTGCCCTTTGGCGTGTTATTCTCATCCAATACATACAACAGTTTTGGGAATGCAGGCGTGATGTAAACACCTTTTTCATTCTGAACGCCAAGGATTCGCTGATTAAAGACTTCTTCAATCATCAATGCCATGTCGTCACGGGTACGCTCATCTTTACACTCATTTAAGTCCATGTACATTGATACAAATGGTGTCTGACCATTTGTGGTCATGAGTGTAAGCAACTGATACTGAATGGTCTGGATGGCTGCGTTGATGTCATGTTTGACACGCACTTCGGCAATTTTGGCAATCTCATCCTCTGTGTATGTTTTGCCAATCAGCTTACCTTCTTCGATGATTTTCCGTTTGTGTTTTTCACGAGAAATATCTACGAATGGAGCTAAGTGTGCCAGACTGAATGTTTGTCCACCATACTGACTGGATGCAATCTGAGCAATAATTTGTGTGGCAATGTTTGCCGCTGACAAAATGGATTTTGGCTTGTTGATTTTTGTCTCAGTAATGACCGTTCCATTCTGCAGCATATCTTCCATGTTGATGAGACAACAGTTGAAAATGGTCTGCAGGAAATAGTCGGAATCATGGAAGTGTAAGATTCCCTGTTTGTGAGCTTCTACGACATCCTGTGGCAGTAAGATTCGGAAAGTAAGGTCTTTACTGGTCTCTCCGGCAATATAATCTCTCTGTGTTGAGGCAATCATCGGATTTTTGTTGCTGTTTTCCTGTTTGATGTCCTCATTTTCCTGCTTAATAAGTGACAGAATCGTATCATCCGTTGAGTTTTTCTTACGGATAAGAGCCTGTTTGTAACGATATTCTGTGTATAACTGGGCTACCCGATAAGCCTGCTGCCGCATAATCTCACGAATCACCATGTCCTGTATCTCTTCGATACCGACAGTATGATGTGATTTGCTTAACTGCATTTCGACTTTTTCTTCGATGACATGAATTTGAGATTCGGTTAATGCTTCATTTGAATCTACTTCATGATTGGCTTTGCGAACGGCGTTGATGATTTTTGAGCCATCAAAGTCAACTTCGTTGCCATTTCGTTTGATAATTCGCATTTGAATTACTCCTTTCTGTGTTATGATATAAAAGTATTATACCGAGAATTATCCTCGTAATCAAGCATAATTCCCGGTATTATTTAGTCAAAATCCACACCGACAATCTGGCGTTCCTCTAATGCCATACGGAAAACTTTCATAGCATCCGAAGTGGTGTATTCCTCTTTGAGCCATGTGTCAAAGTCTGTCACTTCTAATTTGATAGAAGCAACAAGATACAACCAGTTCTTCGGAATGAACATCACCATTTCGTTCCAATCTCTGGTTTCGGATTCGATATCTTCAAGATTGATACACAATCCGGTAAGACTGTCGTGTTTGTAGAAATCCAGATACGCATGATTGTGAATCATGTTATGAATGGTATTTTTGGACCAGTCGGTGTCAAAATCCGGCTTTGGTGGTTTTTCGGTTTTGGCTGTGGTGTTTGGTTTTACATCGGAGACGGTTGTAGGGCATGTGATACCCTCAGCTTTCATCACTCGTTCCAGTAAATTCCGATAATGTTCCATTGCAGAAGCCTGCATTTTGCGAGTGGACATATCACATTTTGGTGTGAATGGCAGTGAGCCTGCAGCCCAGTTTTTTAACATTTCGTTGAGACCTTTCAGACGGATGTCTAACTGCAGGTATTCTGCAATCAGACGGTCTTTGAAGTCATCACTTTCCATCATTGGTATTGTGTCTTTTAATGTCATAGTATACCGCCTTTCTATTGTTTGATTGGAATTTAATCGTTTTACTTTCTTTTCTTTTTGGTGTTCTTTGCTCCTGAGTTTGCCAATGGATTCCACGGAATATCCAATAACAATAATAGTTCTTTATAACTGTTAATTTCCGGTCTGGATAAACCGTAATGAGTTAATTCCATGGAGATTGTATCATTGATTTTGCTGATACCTTCTCGTAATGGGATATAGCACCATTCTTTTCGCTCAAAGATGAGCCATTCGTCCGGAATATGACGCATTGCATATTCCGGGTTGGCAAGTTTGCCGTTTTCGCTTGCAATTTTGTTTACTGCAGCGACCATGTTTTTTGAAATTAAGTTTTGGTTCATACTGTGTCCTTTCTGATTATCGGGTCAACCAAATGGTAATGCCATTGAAGTCATATAAATGGTTTGATGATTCCAGATTCATGTCATCTAAGATAGCACTGACAAAATCATGCAGTCCCGATTTATCATAATCAAAATCCAATCGTTCGGCTGCGTCTGGCGTAATGAATCCCATAGCTGTTGATTCATGTAATTTGCTATTCAATTCGATTGGATAGCCAACGCTTTCGTTCAATATCATATACAATCCTGTGATGTCATTTATTGTTAAACCGTCCATTCCCGGTTTTTCAATCAACACTACATCGGCAGAGACTGTCTTTTGAACAGACTGTTTTGCATGTTTCATTGTCATTCTCCTTTCTGCGTTAATCGTCGGATTTGTCATCTGTTTGTGTTGTCAGAAATTCCGGATAGAATCCGGATGCGCTCATGTCGCCTAATTTTTCGCCGATTGACTGCATTGCAATATTGTGCAGCATATTGTTGAAAAAGGCTTCGATTTCCCCTTTTGATTCTGACACGCTCTTCTCCATCTGCTCATCGAACTGTTTTGCAATAAACTTACTGTGTGAGTGAATCAGCATGGATAATTGTGTCAAATCGTTGATGATAAGCGTCTTGTCACTCTTGTTCAGTGATTTTTTCTGAAATAGTTCCTGTACCTGTTTGATGAGAGTTCCACATTTCGTATAAGAATCGTCTACGATTTTGTCGAACTCTTTTCGGAATGTTTCTTTTTTGTTCTCATATTCCGGATATTCAATCTGTCCGACAGATTCTCTCCATTTGAGTGTACAAGGCACAGCCGAACCGATACTGGTAATGGCATCGGCAAACTGTGTTGGCGATAACTCAATTCTAAGAATCTGACCATTCTCTAAGAAATGGTCCGCATTTAAGTCTCGCATGAGTGCTCCCTGTGAGATTGTAATGCTAATGGTGCGTGAATGCTTAATGCTACTGCCAAACAATGTGCTTTCTGTCCCCTGTGCCTGTGCAATGCGAATCATTCCGTAGGATGGATGTGTTTTCAAATTGTTATTTACCATTGGTCTAATCATCTCTTTGATATAATGCATTGGCTTCTGTATGTCGATTTCTCTTCATGAAATAGTCATACAGAAATTCTTTCTGTGCTTTTGTGAGTCCAAAAGCCATATCATACTGTGGTAATCCGAGACCTTGATATGGACTGTCAATCAATACCCAGTGCAGTCGATATATTAGAAAGTCGCCGTTTACAACATGCTTTCGATTTTCGCCCTCTCCAATCCAGTACAATTCGGCATTGTCCTTGTATGGATAATGTTCGTCGCAATACTCTTTTGCCCAGTCGGAGTGTTCGCCCCATCCCATCGGATGATAAGTTCCATCTGGTTCCAACCATCCATAGTCGTCCTCAGAATCGGATTTCATATGACTGATATAGGAATCCAACATGGAATTAGTTGAAGCATCCAGATTTGATACTGTTACGGATGGCGTTTTCAAATCCGGGAACAATGGTTCTCCGTTTATTTCTTGGTACTCTTTGTTGACCTCTCTTAATTTGTATTCTGGCAAATTTAAGATGTCCAATAGTCCGACAAATCGTTCCAATCTGGCTGCGGACTCTGCTTTTAATGTTTCGATTTCCTGTTGCATCTTTGTGATTTCATCTAAGATGCTAAATGGATTCTCTTCGGAATCGCATTCGACTACATCGTAGTCGTCATCCGGGTAAGTGCCTACAATTTTTGCGTTGCCGTTGATGATTTTTAAGCATAATAAGATATGCTCTTCTTCGGATAAAGCGTCAGTTTTTGTACATGATTTGAGTATACGAATTGCAGAAGACAAATCATGGTCTTTGTAAAATCGCTCACGAGCCAAATTTGTTATAAATTCGCCCTCGATGCGAAATGGTAAGGCTTGTTTCATCCGATATTACCTCCCGTCGTCTGTTAATATATTTTTTGCTGCTTCAATTTGGCACAGAAGTTCTTTACGACCTTTGATTTCGTTTTCAATCATGAACTCCAAATCGCCAAGCATTTCGAGTTTTGCTTCGGTTTTTGTCTTAGCATTTAACAAATTACTGCAATAATTGGATTGCATCATCCATTCTCCAATCGTTTTGGAATAGAAACCCAGTTTATATGTTTCATCTCAAATCTCCTTTTTTTTGATTATTCAAATTCCGGGCTGTTTGTTTTTTCGACAGACTGCAGTTGTTTTTCTAATTCAAAGACATATTGATTTCGATTGTTCAGTTTTCTTTGAATCGAAGTATGTAATTGCATTGCGACCTGCATTACATCCGGATATTGTTCTTTCAGATGTTCTGCCTGTTGACTCTGAAATGCATAAATTTTTTTCGCCGGATTGCTGTGCGGATTGTATTCTACAATACCACATCTGTTTTTGTCGGCTGCAATGTTGATATGATATTTATTTTTCGGTCCCATTGCCAACTGCAGATAAGTTGTGTTATCTGTATGGTTGTAGAACTGATTGACCGGAATGGTAGCATCACTAATTTGATATTCCATGTAAACCTGTTCCAGTGGAGATTTTCGCTGATAGGTCATGGTTTGACGCAAATCATTCGTTAAATTTCTATGTGTTTGCTTACTGTTTTCGCTTTCAGATGGATATGCCGTTGTAATGTGAAATCCATAGTAATCCAGTTTATTACGAGATAATACAACTGTAATGGTATCGTCCACATATTCTTTAATGTCGTTACGATACTGTGAAATACTTGTGCCTACGGTTTCACCCTCAAAGCCTACTACAATCGCTTTTCGTTTTGCGATGGTGTCGTTTTCCAACCAATCTACGATTTCTGGCATTTTATTATACAAGGCTTCGTCGATAAAGTTGTTGGCATCGTCTGCCGATTCAAATACCCCAGTACGGCGGCAATTTCCGGATAAGATTCGGTCAAGCATATCCGCTCCGGTTCGCTCTACATGACGGGAAATATGGTCTAAGTCCATGAGTTTGTCCATCATTTTTCCGCTGTCTAAGTCGTTGCGGTATTTTTCTACAATTTCCTGTTCATATCTATCCATATATATCCTCCGTTCTGTTTATTTGTGTTTCACTGGGATTTTTCCAATGTCGCTCCAGTGATTGATGGCAAAATCGGTCATAGCCTCTTCCTGCATAGCAGTTTCATAGTCTTTGAAACTGTCGCTTTCATAGATTTCATGCAGGTATGCGTTCAAATCGTCTGTGTTGAAATTGGAAATCAGAACACAAGGTTTTGGGTCCAGACGGTCTCCTGTCATAGAAAGTTTTACTTCTGGGACAGTTACGGTCTTTGGCAGTTCCGCATCAAAGTGTTTGCATGTAATCACTTTTAACTTCTGCAGTGTTTCACTGGACAGAGTTGTGCGTAATCCTTTGATAAGGATTCGCATATTGATACGGGAGCAGAAAAAGTAAGTGGTTTTTGGTTCAGTTCTGAGTTTCATGTTAATTCCCCTTTCTTTTCTTCATGATTTCCGTTAATACGGTCTGACGGTCGTCATCTGTTCCGAAAATAATCATTTTCTGCTGTTTTGGATTTAACGCCTGATAACTAGCAAGAATGCCTTTTTCTTTCGGGTCATGTGCAATCAATGTCGTGTACATCCAGTTTGCACCGTAGTCATAATAAGTTTCCTCTACGGTGTAGTTGAGTTCGGAATCGGCTTTATTGAGTAATGCAGCCATTGTTTCTAAGTTTTTGTGTTCCTCTGAGTCTTTCTGGAACACTTTCAAATGTTCATTCGCCATGATATAATCTCCTTTTTAAGATAGCCTGCTTTTTTTTGAAAAAGGCAGGCTGTTGATTTCGTCATAATAAGTTTTGATGTCCAAGTTCTGAGCCATTTAACTCTTCACAATATCGTGACATGATTTTGTGCAGTTTGTGTTTGGTCAAGTGTTTCTCTATTTTACTCATTGACCATGGATAACTTGGGCAGAATGTAATTACCATTTTAGTGAAAGAAATCATGTGGGATTCAAAGTTGATTTTTGTTTCCCAGAACATAATGTCGGTAATGACAGACATAAATGTCATATTTGCAGCTTTTAGGGCTGTATGTAATTCATCCGTGCTATCGTCCGGTGATGCAGAATATGATATTAACGCATCTGCTAATGCGGGCGAAAAACAACGGATGATAGATATGCTATGGTTCATCAAAAATACTTTTGTGGTTTTTGGGGACAAATCGGTTTCCAACTGGAAACCGTATCCGTATGTCGTTTTTGTCTGGTTCAATCGTATACAACTCCTATCTGTCTAGTCTTCGGATTTCTTTCATGTCAAGTAATGAGGTGAAATTGTTAGAACCGCCACTGTAATCCTTAGTGGATTTTGCTGTTCGGTACAATACACCACCACTGGCATCTCTTCGATTGACATCAATCGGTCTCTCCCCTCTCGGTACATCATAATGTACATATACGATAGTGCCGGATGGAAATACGATAAAACTGGAAACATCATAGTGACCTGCACTGAAATTCTCCACTTTTGCATCTGGAAAAGTGCGTTTCAAATAGTTTTTGAAACAGGTGGCAAAGGACTTGAAGTCTTTGCTCGTCACTGTGATGTCATCTGTGATTGCTTTGTTTTTGAATCGTTTGATAAAAGTGTCAATTTTCATACAAATTCATCTCCTTTCTTCTTTTGTTTTGCTCGTGCATCGCTTGTCGATGCTGTGGCTACTTGAGCAAAAGAAAACCCTTGATAATATCATAAACTATGATGCTATCAAGGGCAAATATTATTTTAATCTGTTGTCTGACGCAATGGTCAATTCCGGATATACAAGTTCCATGATTTCTTTCATCTGTGGATGCGGTGCTCCGGTCGTACCATGAAGACGCAGGTTTAAGACATGCTGCCATTCTTTTTCATTGGTTGTCAATGTAATTTCTGTTTTTACAGAATGGTCAAGAATGTCACGGGCTTCCTGTGGAATTGCACCCTTTGCAAGCATTTCCATGTAAATCTGCTCTGAGATTTCGCAACCTTTCTTCCAGAGTGTATACAATTCACTGTCCGGTTTCCAGAAGCAAGGTTCGATGAAGCTGATTTCTCCACCAAATTTTCCGTTACCATAATTGCAATATCTGGTGCTTTCCTGTCCGAAAGAGGATGGACGATGACGAACCAATTCATGGGACACACCACGGTCACAGGTGAAGTCAACGGAATGTCTAATGCATTGCATAAGAATATCATGCTTTTCCTCTTCATTCAGATAAGTGGATTCTTTCACTTCGTATTTGAATAAATCCACAGTTGCATTTTCCAGTTCCTCTTTTGGATTGCAAGATGTGAAATATATCTGACGAAGTGGGTCGGATGTGAAGACAATGTTGTCATTTGTAGTACAAGAGATGGTTTCAAACACTTCTGGATATTTGTCTGTTAAGAATCCTTTTAAGATATATCCCATCATGGCAATCGCACCGATTTCGTTTGGTGAAAGATTGTAAGTCTCACTCTGTTCATATGCAAATTTCAGAAACTCAAGGTATTCATAAAATGCACGAAATGAACCAGTGATGTAACTGATATCATACTCAATCGTCTCCATGTTGAGATATGACTTGAAATGCAATTTATCACAGATGCGGTTCAGTATGTTTATGAGTGAGGTGTGAGTCACAAAACTGTTTTTATGTTCCCATCTCAGATACAGCGTTCCATGTTCCAACATGGCAAAATGACGACGGTTCACAAGCATCCGGACGAAATCTTTGTAGCTGTCGTCTGTGATTTTATTCTCGGATTTGTAGCAGATTCGTCCAACCAATTCTACTAATTTTAGTGGATGCATGTTAGAATCCCACAAATGGGCATTCGGTTTTACAATTTTCATGTTATTTCTCCTTTACATTTTGTTTGGATTAAAATTTTGTTGCAATGATTGCATCGAATCGTTTCAATCTGTATCACTTTATTATTCCGACAGCCGTAGCGTGTCGTGTCTGTTTCTTCGGTCAAATCAGCAGGCAGGTATGTATGATGACAGTTATCACAAGTGATACTACCTGTGATGTTTAATTTGAGTTTACGCATGGTATTCTCCTTTCAATTAAGTGAATGAAAGAGCATTATGTTCACCATAATGCCAGATGCAATGAATATTGCACTTATGAACAGCATTAAGGCATTTGATATTTTGGTTCTTTTGTCTGTCAGTTCATTCGGATTGTCGGGATTGATACAGATGCTGCAGTCGTCACCCACTTTTGGGTTTTTGTAGTTTGTAAATTCATGATTGCAAACATCTAATGTTTTGTTCTGATAATAAATTGTGTATACCGGACAATATGACATGCGATGTCTGGTATGTCCACTACTTTTGGACCTTGTACTGAATTTGCTTTTTAATTCTTTGCAAGTCGCATGATAGATAGGATATGTAATATATGCGTGCTGATAATGCATTGCAAATACTGTTTGTAATCCGAACAATAATCCGGCAACACTGAATATATTACATAGCATTAAATATGGCACAGCAGTCGGTAGATTCATGATATGTAACACCCCGGTCAATGTGATTCCAAATCCAACATACGGAACGAACAAGATTAGCATGTTCTTTTTTAGTTCCTTACGGGCTTCGTATACTGCCATGATGCCGATGACTAAGAATATTTGACCGAGAAGTGCCGGTATAGCTTCTGACATTCCTATTTCATTACAGACCCAAGCCGTTATCATAGAGCCAAAGAACCAGATACAGAAGATAATGCTGCATACAATGTCCTTTTTGGGCGTTTTGTTTTTGTGTTCACTCATAGAGTTTTTCACATCCTTTCGTTATTCATTTTCTATAATGTTTTGATTTTCATCAAAAATAACACCATCATAGTCAATTTGAGCAGAATCATCTATACATTCTGCTAATCGTCCACAGTCTTTCCAAGACATTTCGTCTAAAATATCTTGGGCTTTTTTTCTGGCTTCATCTGTGGTATCTGCATCAACAGCGATTCGTCCACCTTTTTCGTAGTAAAATGGGACATACATTTTCATTTCATCATGCCTCCTTTTTTAATGATTTGCATTTGTTTTTCCAGAACGAACCGATAGTGACTTTTTAGACACTACGATTGTTTCTGTGGTATCTACAATATCACAGGAATCCAGAACAAACAGAAATGCATCTCTGATTTTATCACAATAATAATCAAAAGTCTGCACCAGATTCACTCGTTCTTGCAGGTCGTGCATACCCCATTCGTCCGGGTCAAAATCTTCATACATGTCCATGCTTCGTCCCGGATAGATGACGGTTCGACCTTTGGTTATATCATACTCTCCGGTATAAAGGACGATATAGCCAGAACTGCGTCCGTTGAATCCCATGCCGTAGCCTGTCTTTTCGTTGAACTGGTCCATGATGTCGGACACTAAATCATGATAGTAACTCATGTCAATGCTGCCGGAAATCAGTTCATAGGCTTTGTCTTTATACTTCTTTGGGATGTCAAGGTTGTACAGTTTTACATTGTTTGCATACGATGTACTTTGATTCCAAGAGTTCATTGTATTATAACGGAAATGGTTTTTCAAGAAATCAACCATTTCCTGTCGATTTGTTGTGTCTACTGTTGATTCAAACATGGAAATACCTCCTTTTTTTAATAAAAAAGCAGAGCCATTGTGCTATGACTCTGCCTGTTTGTCACCGATGGTTTACGATTTTGTCAATCAAACCATAATTTACAGCTTCTGACGCAGACATGTAGTTGTCTCGGTCGGTGTCTTTGGCGATGACATCCATCGGCTGACCTGTGTTCTCAGAGAGAATTTTGTTCAATGTCTGTTTTGTTTTCAGAATGTGCTTTGCTGCGATTTCGATTTCTGTTGCCTGTCCTTTTGCACCACCAAGTGGCTGATGAATCATGATTTCAGCGTTTGGAAGAGCAATTCTTTTGCCTTTTGCGCCGGACGATAACAGAAATGCACCCATACTGGCAGCCATTCCCATGCAGACCGTTGATACATCGCATTTGATGTAATTCATCGTGTCATAAATTGCCAGTCCTGCAGATACTGAACCGCCGGGGCTGTTGATGTACATGCAAATGTCCTTGGATGGGTCCTGTGATTCCAAAAACAGCAACTGTGAGATAATCAGACTTGCTGTCTGGTCTGTTACTTCATCGTGAAGCATTACGATGCGGTCTTTTAATAACCGTGAATAAATGTCATAAGAGCGTTCGCCCCGTGATGTTTTTTCAATAACATATGGTATTGTTGCCATAGTTTCATTCCTCGCTTTCCTTAATGCGTCGATACTGTTGTTGTTTTCATGTCGTTGTATACGATTGTGTAAAGTGCAATGACCGTATTACCTCTGCCGTTGTTATGGTGATGCTCAATCTCTGTGTTTGTGCTAATTGAAATGACTTTTTTGTTTTTGATAAAGTCATTGATTACGGCATCAATATAGGCAGTTGAATCGATTTCTGTAAGTCTTTCTTTATACCATTGTTGCTTCTTGTCGTCTTCAAATGGATGAGATGCGGCATTGGCAATCGTAAACTTAAATGTTTTAATTTTCATGGGATTCCTCCTGTTTTTCATTATTGGCTTTTGACGAACGGGACATTAAGTTCTCGAACACTTCATCATCAACAAATACTCTGTCTGTGTCAATCGTGGTGTTAAAGATTCGATTTGCCGCTTCGGGTTTTAACCCTGCCAATCTGCCTGTTGGATAAAGTGGCATCTCTCTTCCGCTCTTGGTTTTCTGAATCTGAATCGCAGGACGATTGTCCGGAAACGGGGTTTCCTGTACCTCGATTAAGAGTATGCGACCTTCCATCATCTTTTTGCAGTTTTCACATGGTTCGTAATCCAGAATCATATGTTTTGGGGCTTCCAAATCTTCTTTACCTTTTCCGATTTTACCCAGTAATGCAATTTCATCCTTTGGCTCTCCACAATAGAAACATACCGGGATGGTCGGATTCAAACCGTATTTGTTAGAAAGTCTGATGTTTTTACTCATGAGCTGCACCCTCCTTTTCTTTTAAGCATTCTTTTCGCATGAGATTGTAGTGATGTGTAATGTCATACAATCTGATTTCTAATTCTGGAGTCGGATAAGTGGTATAGCAGTTTGCAATATATTCCATTGCATATAGTTTGCGATATTCATATCCGTTTGCGTCCATCAGTCGCTGATATACAAAGTCGTTACTGTCTACGCCATCTCTGCGAAGTCCGAATAATATCAATCCATGTGTTTCTTCGATTTGTTTGCGTTTGATGATTTCACGCTGTACATGCTCTCTTGTGATTAGATAGTCAGAATTGTAGTTTTCTACGAATCTGCCAATGTTCTGAATCAAGTAGGAATCAATTCCCGACATGTTGACATTATAACCATCTGGTGTCCATGGACCTTTAGTAGTCCCAATCATTGTTCCATAGGTCGGAGTCATTTCTAAGAATTTTTGTGTAAATTGTTTTTCATCCATGTTTTTGTCCTTTCTTATTCGATTTATGAATAATTGGTTTTTTTGTACCAATATATTCGATTGGTTGTTTCTCTGTCTTTTTACCCGGTGGCTCGTAAGAGCCATGGTTTAAGAAACCATATAGAATATTGTCCACTTCGTCTTTTGTCGATGCCACATAGGCAAATGCTCCATGCTCCCGCATGGACTGTATTGTTATTTTTTGCAGCGGTCTTGGTTTTCCGCCCGGTCGTTTTGTTTCAATGAAAAATGTGTACCCGTGTCCAATGATAAGACGGTCGGGTACACCATTGTTTGCCGGGGAAACAAATTTCATACATAGAAAACCAAGGTTCTCACATTGTGTGCATAAGTAATCTTCAATTTCACTTTCCGGTTTTCCCATGTGATTTTCCTTTCTTTGCTTTGGACTTCTTTGTCTTAGATGCTTTTGGTTTTGTATACTTGAAAAAGTCTGATTTTACCATGTCGTTCTCTTTGATGATGCCAGTCTTTTTGTAAGTATAAATATTTAATGTGAATTGCCAATCATTTGCAGACTTGAAGTCTTTCATGTTTAATTTTACGGTTACGGTATCGCCTGTCGTGGCAGTGCCGTCTTTTACTGTTCCGGATTGAGATGCTGAATGGCTATTGGCAGTAATGTCATAGTCATACTGGATTTTCTTTCCGTTTCCGAAGTTACCCTTGAATGATACGGACGGATTTGTTGCATCCAAATTCCATTTGACATCTTCTAATAAGATTTTGTCAATATTTTCTGCACGGAACTGGAAGTTGACGGCTTTGTTGCGTAAGGTGTTATATTCCACCATCCAATCCCCTTTTTCACGGGTGATGGTGCTAATCATCATGGTGTTGTTTTCATGTTTTGCACCATAATCCTCTTGGTATCGTTGTCCGGATGGGGAAATGAGTGACACTGTTACAGGTTCAGTATCGTATTGCAATGCTAAGACAACACGGCATGGCGAAGTTGTGTTTCCTACGATTTTTGAGTTCATGCTGTATTGGGCAGTGCGATATTTCAATAACATATATCCGCCGAAACTCAATAAAATGATGAGAAACAAGGCAAAGATGAACAAAATCCCTGTGAATTTTGCATTTTGTTTCACTTCTCGTCTGTGGCTCATTTGTCTTCCTCCTTATAAATTGATTTTTCGGCATCGGTGGATGTCAAAAAGATGGATTTTCCAAATTCGGAAAATGGTATGTGTAATGGGTTTGTGCCGATAGATTCCACAACAACGCAGAAACCACTGGATATGGAATGGGAAAAGTTTATTACAGTTCCCATATAATACGGTGCTGTCGTATAGGATGGCGATTTGATGTAAATGGTTGCGCCAATGCTACACGGAATCTGAATCAATGCATGTTTTTCTTCTAAGTTTTCGTATTCTGCCAGTTTTTGTACCGCCTGCATCTTTTTTTGGAATGGGTCTTCGTTATTTTCTGCCTTTATAGCATAGCGGTACGGTGCCATGTTTGGACCAAGGTCCTTTGTGAAGCGTTTCATGAGGTCATTCTCCTTTCTTATCAAATATAGGGTAGACAATATGCCTACCCTATGAAATGTTGCAATATGACGCTTATGCAGCTTTCTGAGCCGGAATCATATTGCGCCAGTTCTTTTCATAACAATCGTGTAACAGTTTTAGATAGCCCTCGTAGTTGATATTATCCATAATTTTGTTTGTTTCCACATCTGTCAATTCATACAAACTGTGGTTTTCAACAAACATATGCCATTCTGGTTCTACATTGGTTATCTTTTTCACACAAGCCTCTTTTCCTGCCGGAATATCTGAGATTTTGATGCCATTTCCGTTTAATACTTCGATGGCGGTCAAATCATTCTGAATGAGTTTCTCATTTTGTCGGCTACGAGTTTTGCTCATAGCATCTGTTACGACTCTTGCGGTTGCAGCCCTCAGATGAATGGTATGATTCATTGTTTCATTCATAATGAACACTCGGTTGTAATGCTGCAGCATAATAGGGTTATCCGGGTCAGCATCGGATGTTCCAAAGATATAGGACATCGAACCAATGGAACTAGCCACTACATTCTGGAACATATTCAGCCATTTTACAGGCTCGAATTTGTCCTTTGCGGATTTCAAGATGTTCATACCGATTTCATCATCAAACTCTTTGGATAATGCCAAATTTTTGTGTCCTAA
>UMJA01002020.1_pt1 | contig 16137 bp, 7 predicted proteins | sample 1965901 | NCBI WGS metagenome assembly UMJA01 (sample SAMEA4836138, study PRJEB28245) | human gut metagenome | biome: gut microbiome; material: fecal sample | place: Denmark | collected 2008 | reverse complement strand
GGAGACGGCTGCGATAGCTGAAGGAGACGAATGCGATGGCTGAAGGAGTCGAATGCATTAGCCGAATGAGACGGCTGCGGTGGCAGAAGGAGTCGAATGCGGTGGCAGAAGGAGTCGAATCCGGTGGCAGAAGGAGTCGAATCCGGTGCCCGAAGGAGACGAATGCGATGGCCGAAGGAGACGAATGCTGTGGTTGGAGGAGACACATTCTGAAAACTTATAACTAGAGATTGCGGTATAATACTAAAGCTATCAGTACTTCTGAATTAATTCCATAAAGGTACGATTAGAACTCGCATCAAATATAAACTCGCCTATAAACAACAGTATCTCATCCCCTAGTTTGGCGAACTATCCATTAAGTTTACACAACTAATATTTTATTTATCCCCCATACATAGAGTTTTTCACTCTAAACTAAAAAAATCACAAAGAAAATACACTTTCCTCCTGAATACATGCCCTGTTTTCAAAGAAAAATATTATCTTTGTAGCTGTTTAAAGATTAAAGAGTATGAATATAATTGAATTATATGAAAACTTGAAAGGCAGCTACAAAAGTTACCTTGAAAGTTTTGTAACCATAAAGGATGAACGAATCAAGGAAAAAGTCAGCGATTCCATCAAACACGAAGAGCTTTAGCCTAAAGCCTTGATTCAATTCAATCCAAATTTCGAGAAGGGAATAGGCGTAAAAGAGCTTATTGCCAAGGGATTCCCTATCCATCCCGATTTGGAGTATTTTTTCGACAAACCATTCTATAAACATCAGCAAGATGCGATTGAATTAGGGTGCCAAGACAAGGAGTTTATCGTAACTTCTGGTACTGGCTCAGGAAAGTCACGTACCTTTATGGCAACCATTTTCAATTATGTTCTACAAAACGAAGAAATATGCAAGGACAAAACGATAGCCATTATCGTTTATCCGATGAATGCTCTCATCAACTCACAAGCAGAAGAACTTAGTCGCTACAAGTCCACTTACGAAGAAAAGACTGGCAACAAATGCCCTTTTACATTCGGCAAATATACAGGGCAAGAAAACGATGAAGCTCGCACTAAGATGCAGCAAACACCACCCAACATCATATTAACAAACTATATGATGTTGGAATTGCTCATGACACGTGCTGGCAAGGAAGAAGATTTGCGAAAATGCTTCTTAGAGAATTTACATTTCCTAGTATTCGATGAGTTGCATACTTATCGTGGCATGCAAGGAAGTGATGTCTCTTTCTTGATTAGAAGAATCAAAGCACTTGCATCAGGAAAAGTTCTTTGCTTCGGAACATCAGCTACCATGGTAGCTGATGACAGCATAAGTTATGTACAACAGCGAGAAAAAGTAGCAGAAGTGGCATCCTGCATCTTCGGAAGCACATATACAAAAGAGCAAGTAATTGATGAAACACTTGCCATAGGTTTATCCGATGAGGAGCCATCGGATGGAGAATTGCGTGCTTGCATCAATGCACCCATACCAACTTCTTCCGACATAGATGATACCAAGAAATATCCTACCGCCATTTGGATAGAGCAAAACATAGCACTCGAATACAAAAAGAAGGAAGGTAAATACTTTCGTGGAAAACCTATTGCCATAGAAGATATGGCAAAAAAACTCTCACTGCAAACTGGAGAGGAAGAAGAAAAATGCAAAAAGCACATTATTGACTTACTAAATTGGTGTAATCAACTGAATTTAAGTAATGGAGCATCTATACTCCCTTACAAGATTCACCAATTTATACCACAGACAGGAAATGTGTATCTTACCATTGGTGACCAAGCCAGCCGTCAGATTACAGTAGAAGAAAAGCTCTACTGTAAAGAGTTGTCGCATGGTGACGTAAAAATCATGTACTACCCAGTCGTATTCAGCCGTCTTTGTGGTCATGAGTTTTATGTGATAAAGATTATCGGCAGCACGATTATGCCTCGCAACTTTGACGGCTATGCCACTGGTGATGGTGATAGCGATGTCAATGACGGTTATATCATCCTGCCCCATCATGGCGAATCCGTAGATGATTATATGCTGGATATTACTTCCGATGACATACCTTCAGACTGGTACACCATTAACAAGAAAGGTGTACGAAAACTGAAGAAGATATATGAAGCACGTATTCCACAAAAGATTTACGTGACACAATCTGGTGCCTACAGCCCAACTAAGCCACTTGATGGCATGGGATATATGGAAGCTGTATTTGTACCTTCTCCACTGATGTACGACCCAACAGCTCGTGCCATATATAAAGGCAAGCAGTCAGAATACTCAAAACTGTCAAGAATAGGTGGTGAAGGTAGAAGTACTGCTACAACAGTATTGTCATACGAAGACATCATCCTTATGCAAAAGATGGGGATAACGCAAAACGACCGTAAAGTATTAACTTTTGTCGATGCTCGCCAAGATGCGGCATTACAAGCAGGTCACTTCAATGACTTCATCCGTATAGGTAAAGTACGTTCTGCTATTTGGAATGCCATCAAGGATGCAACAGAGGCTATCGATAATACTAAAATTGCCAGAATGGTATTAGATAATCTTCACCTTCAAGTAGATGACTACTCCAAGCGAGAAGGACTTCGTGGAGGGCGTGCCAACGATGTCAAGAACATCATGGAACGCTATCTATCTACCATCATTTATGATGACCTTGCTGGCAACTGGACTGTAATTATGCCAAATCTCGAAGATTGTGCGCTTTTAAACATTGGCTACAAGTATCTTCATGATGAAATTACGGGCGATAATGGTGCAGAACGCCTATATGATATTCCTGAGTTAGAGGGATTTGATGATGAGCATAAAGAAGAATTCATCACGCAGATATTGGATTATTTGCGCCATAAGCTGTGCATCTACAGCAGCGAGAGAACCATACAAGCTGTAAAGGATACGACCAAGGCTGTAAGAGAAAACTTGAAAGCACCTTGGACACTGGATGAAAGCGACAAGATTGCCGAAGCCAACGAATTGTTTATTGAAAACCCTCGCAGACGCAATGCATATAATTTGGAAAGTGGTGGCTACCGAAGTAAATTAGGCATCTTCGTTCGAGACTACATCAGCAAGCAAACTGGTCGTAATATAGACAATGAAGAAGATTACAAACACTATATGACAAGGCTATTCAAAGCTTTGTCAAACTTTGTCATATTCGATAATGGCACCTATCAACTGGATTATGGTTGCATACTTTGGCAAGCTGGCGACAAGCAACACATTTGCCGTGACTTGGTAAGATTCCGTACCATAGAGGGTGGTAAGATACTTGATAAAGAACCCAACCATTATTTCCAACAATTCTACCAAAGCATACCTCTCAAAGATGTATGCCTGGAAGCAAAAGACCATACAGGTCAAGTTTCAAAAGAAGATCGTGAACAGCGTGAGCAGGATTTCCGAGAAGGAAAATTCCCTGTCCTTTATTGCTCCCCTACTATGGAGTTGGGTATCGACATCAAAGACCTCTCCATCGTTGGTATGCGCAATGTGCCTCCTACTCCAGCCAACTATACTCAGCGTGCAGGACGTGCAGGACGTAGCGGACAGGCAGCTTTGGTTTACACCTACTGTCGCCCACGCAACTCTCATGAAAACTACTACCTCAGCCATCCCGAAAAGATGGTAAAGGGAGAAGTAAAGGCTCCAAGAATGGAATTAGTAAACGAAGAACTATTCCGTACCCACCTCCATTCTACCATTCTGTCATTATGCCCTATCAAGGAACTGTCTGACGGAATCAAAGACTTAGTGGATTATACAGACATCAACAACATCACTTTGAAAGATGAGGTTCGTGCATCCCTACAACTCACTCCAGAGCGCAAGGAGCAAATCAAACGTATCTTCACACAAATCATGGAAGATACCTTTTTAAAGAATCGTATGGAGTCTGAGCGTCCTATTTGGTTTACAGAGCATTGGATGGATCATCTTCTTACCAATTATGAGCATGATTTCGACAAAGCCCTCCAACGTTGGCGTTCTCTCTATAAACAAGCACAAACTCAGATTGAGGAAGCAAGCCTTGTCATCAATAACCGCATCTACGGTGAGAACTCCAAGGAGAAGCGTGATGCCCACATGAAACAACTCCGTGGAGAAAGTCTTCGTGACATGTTGTTGGGTGTAAACCAAGGAAAGAACAAGGAAGAGAACGAGTTCTACCCTTACCGCTATCTAGCAAGTGAGGGATTCTTGCCTGGCTATAACTTTACTAAGTTGCCACAACGTGCATTGTTACAGTACAAGTCAGATAAGGTGGAATATCTCAGCCGTCCAAAGCGTCTTGCATTAAGCGAGTTTGGTCCTCAGAACATCATATATAATAATGGTGGAAAGTTCCGCATCAGCCGTATGCAGATTTTATCGGAAATCATTCCGCATAAATTCTTCTACAACCCAAAGACGGGGGTGGTCTATAAGGACGAAGAGAACACTACCCATCATACCGACATCATTACTGGTGAATCGCTCGATGGTGTGGCGAAGCTCATTCCTGGCATGTGCATAGAGGCACAAGATATGGTGGCAGCTGAAACAGAAAAGATAACGTGTCAAGAAGAGGAACGTTCACGCAAATATTATCAGACCAAGACCTATTTTGCAAGTGATGATCCACGTTCCATCAGCGAATGTGAGCTAAAATCGCCACATGGTGAGCACTTGGCAAACATCCGTTACATTCCATCATGCCGTTTGACTTATATCTTGGAATCAAGAAATGACAGCAATGGAAATGGCTTTGCCTTCGACACGAAGACAGGTGACTGGATTAGCAACGGCAGTTTGGCACGCATCCAAGCCGAAGCTGACAAGAATCCAGAGGAGGCAGACAGAACTAAGTTTGTGAAATTGTTCACTGAGACTACAGCCAATGCCATCTACATCCAGCCATTACAAGCCTTGCTGCTAAGAGACAAGTACGCTGTGCGCACATTCCTCTATGCCTTCAAGCAAGCCATTGAGGATGTCTTCCAAATAGAAGGTAGCGAGATGGGGGCTGAGGTTATGGGTGAAGGAGCGACACCTAACATTCTTATCTATGAGAATGCGGAAGGCTCTCTCGGAGTACTGAGTCGTTTGGTCAATGAACCTATGGCTTATATGGATGTGGTCAATAGAGCATACGATATTTGCTTCAACAAGCCAGAGCTGACACCCGACGAACTCAACGAGCTTACCCCTGCAGATTATTCCAATCTGCTCAACTACTATAATCAACCATATCATCAGCAGATTGATATTCGCAAAATTTACAGTACATTAAAGTTGATGCAAGAAGCCAAGGTTGAACTACACGGAGCTGGGCAAACGCTCAGCTATGATGAGCAATATGCAGCACTGGAAGCAGCAAGAGACCATAACAGTTCTACTGAATATGAGTTCCTAAAATATCTGCATGAGCATCATCTTCGCTTGCCAGACAAGGCTCAGCCGATGTTCCCAGAGGAATACTATGTACAGCCTGACTTCATGTATGGCGACCGTATCGTCATATTCTGCGACGGAACGCCACACGACCGTCCTGAGGTTCAGCAAGACGATCTAGAGAAGAGAGAAGTACTCGAAGATGCAGGTTTCGTTGTCCTAGCTTGGCATTATGCTACGCCACTGGCAGACTTCATCAATCAATATTCAGATATATTCACCCCAGTAAAATAAATGATATGGATTACAAGACTGGTACATTGATAGAATTTAGGAATCGTCCTTGGGTTGTTCAGCAATCAGGAGAGGACGAGCTTATGATAATAAAGCCATTAGGAGGTACAGATGCCGAAACCATCGGTCTCTACCTTCCTCTCTATGGGGATGAACTACAGATTCATTCCTACAATTTTCGTCGTCCTACAGCTGATGACATCGGAAAAAACAGTTATAAGGCATCTGCAAAGGTGCTTTATAACGCTTGCCGTTTATCGTTCAGAGATATAGCGGGTCCATTCCAGTGTCTTGGAAAACTATCTTTCGAGCCACGTCCATATCAGATGGTTCCGCTGATTCTTGCACTCAAACAAGAAAAGATCAGACTGCTCATCTCTGATGACGTTGGTATTGGAAAGACCCTGGAATCATTATTGATTGCCAAAGAATTACTCGACCGCCACGAAATTAACCGTTTCGCAGTAGTATGCTTGCCACACCTTTGCGAGCAGTGGCAAAATGAAATCAAGGACAAGTTTGGCTTGGATGCAGAGATTATCCGTTCTTCTACCATCAGCCGTTTGGAGAAAAAACTGCGTCCAGACCAGAATGTGTTCCGTGACATCCCCTACCAGGTTATTTCCATTGATTATGTGAAACAAGGCAATAAGCGAAATATCTTCCTCGACCATTGCCCGGATTTCGTGATTGTTGATGAAGCCCATACTTGCGCCAAGCCAACTGGCGCCAACAAATACCAGCAACAGCGCTATCGCTTGTTAAGCGACTTGGCCAATAAGCCTGAGCAGCAACTGGTCTTGCTGACAGCTACTCCTCATAGCGGTCAAAGCGAAGAGTTTCAGTCCCTTATCGGATTATTGAATCCTAAGTTCGAGAACTACCAGCTTCAAACCGCTACAGAGCGCGAGGAACTGTCCCATTACTTCGTACAACGCCGCCGTGCCGACATCAAGCAGTATCTAGGCAATGAAATTGTCTTCCCTGAGCGTGTCCGAATCGACAAGGATGAATACTCCTTCACTCCAGATTATCGCAATTTGTTGGGGCACCTGATAGAATATGTAAAACATGGCATCCAGAAGGTATCGGGAGCAGACAAACGCAAGCAGCGCTATATCTACTGGGATCTTCTGGCCTTGATGCGTGGAGTAATGTCAAGCCCAGATGCTGGTATCAGTATGTTGCAAAACAAGATAGACAAAAGGGAAGATTCATCATCAGCAAATACTGAAGATGAATCCGAGCAGGTATATATATTCAATGAACCTCTGAAGGATTTGTTGAATGCCGACGATGTCGTTCCTGAAGCATTAGAAACAACCAGTGCTACAGATAAGAAAGAGTTCCACAGCTTCATCAAGCAGTTGGAACACATCAAGGAAACGGATGGTGATGAAAAGGTGAAACAGGCTCTTGACATTGTGAAGTTCTCTCTTGACAGTGGCATGAACCCTATCGTATTCTGCCAGTATATCCAAACAGCAGAGTATGTTGGCAAATATATCACAGACCAGCTCGCTAGCAACAAAAAGTTCAAGAAGGTGGTTGTGGGTGTGGTTACCAGCCGTTTGGCTGATGAGGAACGCAAGATGAAGATTGATGCCTTGGCACAGGAAGACCGCCACGTATTGGTCTGTACCGACTGCCTCTCAGAAGGTGTCAACTTGCAGCAAGGCTTTGAGGCTGTTATTCATTACGATCTTCCTTGGAACCCAAACCGCATGGAACAACGTAATGGCCGTATCGACCGCTTCGGACAAACTGCCGATGCTGTCCTTATATCCACACTTCATGCCAAGAACAACCCGGTTGACGATATAGTGCTCAATGTTTTATACAAAAAGCAGGAAGAGATACGCAAGAAGCTGGGTGTCTATCTGCCTATCGCAGACAATGATGCTTCATTGATGGAAAACATCATGCAGCGAATTTTCGATGCCAAGGTTCCTACAAGAACCGACTATATGGAGCAGTCCCTATTCGATAACGACCCGGAATGGAACAAACAGCAGGAAGAGGAGCTTGAGATTCAACTCAAAAAGATGGAAGAGAACGAGAAGATTTCTCACACCTACTTCGCGCATAACAATAAGCAGATGGATCCAACCCGACTGACTGCATCCTTGGAAGAAGCCAAGTCGGTAATTGGAGGTGTTGAAGATACCCGTGACTTTGTGATTGAGCAACTATTGCATGTCGGTGTAAACGTTCATACAGACGATATACCTTTATGTTACAGTTTCCAACTCCTGGAGTTACCTGCAAATCTGCGCCACTACTTCGCTGACAAGGCAACCTCCAAAGGTCTTATACGCATATCTTTTGCTTCCCCAACTCCAAAGCATTATATGTATATAGGACGCAACCATACATTCGTAGAGGATTTGAGCCGTGCCGTTGTCAACGATTCCGTCAATGGTGGCGAATTGGGAGCATGCCGAGCTTTGGTAATGGAAACAACAGAAGTGAAGAAACGAACCACCATTCTATTGATGCGTGTTCGTAGTGTTATCCGTGACAAAAAGATAGAGAACCGAGAACTGGTGGGTGAAGAAATGATATTTGTGGGCTATCGTGGAAAGATAGAAAGCCACGATTTCCTTACACAAGAAGAAGCCAAACAGCTTTTCCTGCACTCAATGGCATCTGGCGATATGGACTTGCCTACACAGAAGACTCTTCTTTCAAATGCCATCCGTTGGATTAACAATGAGACAGAACTTCGCCAACATACAGATGAGATAGCCCTGGAAAGAGCTTCACATCTGGTAGAAGCTTTCGCCAAGTATCGCACCTATCTGAAGGCATCAGAGTACCAAGTGGTAGAACCTGTATTGCCAATGGATGTAATTGCTGCTTATCTGTTTGTACCGAAAATAAATATTTAATTTATAATGGAATACATTGATTTCAAAAGACTGATAGATGCTTTGACCGCCAAGCCAAAAGAGACGGAGTGGTTAGAGTTCAAACATAATTTTCATTCTAAGGAAGAGATTGGCGAAAGAATCTCTGCCCTGTCAAACAGTGCCTATTTGAGCAATATGCCGTTTGGTTACATCGTATTTGGCATTGATGACGAAAGCCATAACGTTATTGGCACAGACTTATATGGTAAACAGAAAATGGTAGGCAACGAAGAACTGGAATCCTGGTTGTCAACCCGTCTGAATCCCCGTATTGACTTCGAAATAATCGATGATTTTGATTATGAAGCCAACGGGCATGTCTGCATCTTCAAAATACCAGCTACAACAAACCGACCTGTAAGTTTCCTGCATGAGTCTTATATCAGAGTGGGTACCATTACCCGAAAGTTGAAAGACTTTCCGGCTAAAGAAGCCAAGATATGGAAAGGTGGTCAGAAGCCATTGGAAAAGATAGTCTTGAAAAAGGGCTTGTCAGGACAGGATGTGTTTTCTTTTCTCAGTGCAGAAGTGTACTTTGACATGATGAACTTGCCACTTCCACAAGATATCAATGGTATCTTAGACCGATTTCTGTCAGAGAACCTGATTACCAAAGATGAAATAGGATATGGAATTACCGAACTGGGCGCTATCCTGTTTGCCAAACGTCTTTCCGACTTCGATGGATTGAAAAGGAAAATGGTTAGAGTCATTGTCTATAAAGGCAAAGGTAAAGTAGAGACTATCCGTGAACAATCTTTTGACAAAGGTTATGCCATCTGTTTTGAAGAAATGATTGCGTGGATAAATAGCCAACTTCCTGCCAATGAAGAAATTGGAATGGCATTAAGAAAAGATGCTCGAATGTATCCAGAAATTGCTATACGTGAGTTAGCGGCAAACATGATTATACATCAAGATTTTTCTGAGCAAGGATTCCCTATGATTGAAATCTATTCCGACCGCATTACACTCTCTAATCCGGGACAACCTCTGATAAGCATAGAGCGTTTCATTGACGAATATCAGTCTAGAAACGATTCTCTTGCCGATATTATGCGTAGAATGGGTATCTGCGAAGAGAAAGGAAGTGGTATGGATAAGACAATCTTCTATATAGAGTTATACCAACTTCCTCCTGTACGTCTTCAGCTTCAAGAAACAAGAACGGCAACAACTGTATTCTCTTATCGAAAATTTGCTGATCTTGATAAAACCGAAAGGGTAATGGCATGCTACCAACATGCTTGTCTAAGGTATGTTTCTAATGAGAAGATGAATAACCAATCCCTTAGAGGACGATTAGGAATTGAAGACAAAAACTATCCTATGGCATCAAGGATCATTAAGGATACCTTGGAGGCTAAACTCATCAAAGAGGAACATTCCGAGGGTAACAGTAGGCATAATTATATTCCCTATTGGGCTTAAATATAGCTGACATGTAACTGGCATGTAACTGGCATGTAACTGAGCTATACAAAAATAGCTCAGCTATTATCATAAAAGTCCCTGTTTATGGGGATTTGAACATATCATCGCCATGTAACTGGCATGTAACTGAATAAAATTTATGGACTATACAAGTATTCATATATATGGTCATCTCCTCTCTGATGACATCCTGCATAACATAGAGCGCGACAACACGCTCAACGGCAACCGTGACCAGGATTTCGGAATGGATATTTCCGTATCTTCGGCCATAGACTACGTATGGAGCAGCCTGCGCAACGATTGGAACTTCTACAAGGAACGTGCCAACAATGAGCGATTGGTCAACAAGGATCCATACGGAACCCGTCGTGCCCGTGATCTGATGGAACGACTGTTCCAAAGCTTAGGCTATTCACTCGACCGCCAGGCCACCAATATAGAAGTGGCTGGCACCAACTACGACATTAGCTATACCTGCCACGACCTGGGTAAAATGCCATTCATTATCATAGGTGAGGGTATCAGTGCCGACGGAAGCATTGATACCCTGGACAAGTGTTCACTCGACTATCGTGCCAAAGGCGGCATGCGCAAGAAATCGGCTCATGCCACTATGCTCGAATATCTCAACGCCACAGAGAATGTATATGGCATCATCAGCAACGGACAAATCCTGCGAATCATCCGCAACTCCGGACAGCTGGTGAAGCTCACCTATATAGAGTTTGACCTCCGCCGTATGCTGGAGGAAGACAAATACACCGAGTTCTGCCTGATGTTCCGTCTGCTTCACGCTTCCCGTTTCCGCACAAGTGGTGACGAGCCATGCGTGATGGAACGCTGGTTTAACATGAGCATCGAGTCAGGCAACCGCATTCGCAATGGTTTGTCTCGTGCCGTGCAAACCACAATGGAAACCATCGGAAATGCCGTATTGACATCAGAAGGTGAAGGTAATGATGCATTGCGCGAAGCCTTCGCCAATGGAACGATGGATGCAACCCAACTCAACAAGGAACTCATCCACTTTATCTACCGCCTTCTCTTCCTGTTTATCATCGAAGAAAGAGGATTGGTTTATCAGATTCCCGATTCACCTGATGCTCCAAATTACAAGCAGTTATGCCAGTGGCAGGACATCTACAAGAAGTTCTATGCTGCAAGCCGTCTACGCCATCTCTCGGAATTGGCATACCTGAAACAACGCCAGTATTCCGACCTATGGCAGGGATTGATGGATACTTTCCATCTCTTCGAGCCAGATACTTTTGGCGAGAAACTGGGCATCAAGCCATTGGGTGGTGTACTCTTTGGTACAGAAACCCTACATTGGCTGAAACAATGCCAGGTAAGCAACAAAGATTTGCTCGCTGCATTCTCTGCTCTCAACGAGTTTGAAGACGAGCGTCAGCAGAAAGTAAAGATCAACTATTCCTCTCTCGACGTAGAGGAGTTTGGTTCTGTATATGAGGGCATTCTCGAAATGCGCCCATTCGTACAGCCGGGTGTTGCCGCTTCTGACTGGCAGTTTGGTTTCGTTGGCGGTTTAGACCGTCAAAGCACTTCTTCTTATTATACACGTCCAGACTTGGTACAGAATCTTATCAAGACTACACTAGAACCTGTCATCAAGGAAAAGATTGCTGCACAGACTACCACAGAAGAGAAGGTAAAGGCATTACTCAACATGAAGGTTTGTGATGCAGCAAGTGGCTCCGGACATATTGTATTGGCGATGGCTCGCACCATTGCCTGGTATATCTGTACCCTCCGCACAGGTGAGGACAACCCGGCTTCGCTAGATTATCGTCAGGCACTTCGTGAGGTTATCTCCCGCTGTGTTTATGCCGTAGATTACAACCCCGATGCCGTAGAACTTTGCAAAGTAGTATTGTGGATTGAAGGTTATTGCGCAGGCAAGCCACTTTCATTCCTCGATCATCATATCCGTTGCGGTAATTCCGTATTGGGAGTTTCCGACTTGCAGATGCTGATAGATGGTGTACCAGACAAGGCTTTGACCGCAGATGACAAAGATACATTGAAGGCTTTGAAGAAGATGAACCAGGAAGCCGTAAAAGCAGTAAACGGCACTTTAGATAATGAGCCTACATTAGGTTTGGAGGATTCCTTTGGTGTTGAGAATATGTCTGCAGCACAGATAGGTTTAGCAGATAAGATTCGCTTTATCAACCACTTACCGGAAGATACTTTAGAGGAAGAGATCATCAAGCAGGAACGCTGGAAGGAGCTGATGGAGTCTGCACGAGTAGATTGTCTGCGCCGTGCATGCGACATCTATACCTGTGCATTTTACCATACTGTTCAAAAAGACGAACTTTATAAAGATAATGGAGGCAGCAATAAAGAACTGATTCTGGAAGCTGAGGTTCCATATACCAAGACCGTGATGCGTGCGCTTCAGGAAATTAATGCTATGGAATGCCTTGAAAAAGGCAAGCCACTGCCTACTTTCTATCGCCAGCTTTCTGCCGACTTCAAAACAGAAGTAAAGCGTATGGCTGACGAGCAGCGTTTCTTCCATTGGTGCGTGGAGTTCCCTGAGGTATTTGCTGCCAATAAGGGATTTGACGTCATGTGCGGAAATCCGCCATGGGATAAGATTAAGGTAGAAGACAAGAAATGGTTTGAAAGTCACAATCGTGCCGACATTGTAAATGCTGGCACTGCAAGCCAACGCAAAGAAGCGATAGAAGCCTTACAGACTTCAGACCCAACATTATATAAGGAATATACTAAAGCCCTCAGCGATGCCGAGAGCCTTAGCCGTTTCGTGCGCTTTGCAGGCAGATTCGACCTAACAGCAACTGGAGACATCGACCTCTATCCAATGTTTGCAGAACTATGTCTTTCTTTCTCTAAAGAGGCATGGGGACTTGTCATGCCTACAGGTATAGCGGTGAATGACAGCAACAAGGCTTTCTTTTCAAAGCTTATTGATGAAAACAGACTGGTTTCATTATACGACTTCGAGAATAGAGAGAAGCTATTTGAAATAGACAGTCGTTTCAAGTTCAGCCTTATCACAGCAGGCAAAACCCAAACAGAGCCTCGTACAGTAAGTGGTGGTTTCTATCTGACACGCCTTGACCATCTACTTGATCCTCGTCGCATATATTCTTTGCAGACGAGCGACTTTGCACGTCTTAATCCCAACACAAAAACTTGCCCAGTATTCCGTACAAGCCGTGACGCAAAGCTGTCGGCTAAGATTTATCGAAACTCCACCATTTTATATAATGATTTTACGGGAGATAATCCTTGGAATATAAAGTTGGGAAGCATGATTCATATGTCTAACGATTCCTATCTCTTCCGAACTTATGCACAACTGACAGAACTTGGCGCAACTCTGAATGGTAATACATTCACAACAGCAGAAGGTGAAACATACGTTCCACTCTATGAAGGTAAGATGATCTGGCACTACAACCACCATTATGGTTCATGGCCTATAGAAGGAGAACGCCCAAATTCCATCAACATGCCATCTGAAGCAGAACTTGCAAACCCAGACAGTTGTATTATGCCGTGGTATTGGGTTCCGTTGTCTACTGTAAAGGACAGACTGGTGAAGTATGACAAAGATGGAAATGTTGTGTGGGAGTGGAAGCATAAGTGGCTATTTGCCTTTAGAGATATCGCACGAGGTGTCGACATGCGCACATTTATAATTGCGCCTATTCCCGACGCCAAAGGCGTCGGGAATACAGCCACGCTCCTCTACGCGGAGCGTGGCTGTATGCCCGGGGCTTCGCTTTACGGAATGATGTCATCACTAATATTCGACTACTGCTCACGCCAAAAAATAGGAGGTACACATGCCAGCATCAATTACGTCAAACAATTTCCAGTCCTCACCCCCGACCAGATCCCATCCGCCACACAATGGCAGATTGTAAAGCGCGTAGCCGAGTTATGCTATTTCAATCACGACATGGACGGCTGGGCATCTGAATTATGGGAAGAAATGAACGAAGAGCAGCGAGCAGAGCTACCACAGTTGGGAGCACAGCAGCCTTGGATTTACAATCCAGAGCGCAGAGCCATCCTCCAAGCCGAACTTGATGCCATCTTTGCCCACCTCTATGGCCTCAACACTGAAGATCTCCGCTATATCCTAGACCCAGAAGATGTCTGTGGTAAAGGCTGCATCAACGAGACCTTCCGTGTGCTGAAAGACAACGAGATACGTCAGTACGGAGAATACCGCACCAAACGCCTCGTTCTCGAAGCTTGGAATAAATTTGGATACAATAATTAAAAAATACAAGAAAGGATTTATATGATATTATATCATTATACAACGATGGATACATTCATCTCCATGATGGAACATTCTTTGTTTCATCAAAATGACAATTTAGAGCCTACCCACTTAATTATGTGGGCAGGTCATTCTTCATATCAAAATGATCCAACAGAATGTAAATTGTATTTTGAGGGGCTTAGAAAAGCTGTCGAAAACTACAGTCTGCACAACCAATGTAACTTAATGAAAGAATACGATAAATTAATAAATGAACCCGAAAAAGGTTTGAGTTTGTATTTTATCTCCTTTTCGGAACAAGAAGATGATTTAACCATGTGGCGCGGCTATGGTCAAAATGGAGATGGCATAAGTTTAGGCTTCGACTTTGACAAATTGCCGGGTGCTCCTCTCATGCGTTTAAGAGATAGAAATAATCCTGAAAATAACAATTATCAACTAGATACTCGTCTTATATACAACAAGGACTATCCCATAAAATGTGTATATACAGAACCAAATGACATAAAAATAGAAGAGGATACATGTCGTAGGACAATACAAAATCTTCAAGATAAAGACAAAGAATGGAGAGATGTTATTCAGCACTTAATAGACTGCCAAGAAGCTCCCAAATATAAACACTTCAAATATGAAGCTGAAAAAGAACATCGCATAGTAAAGATCGGAGAAATGCCCAAATTTCGCAAAGGAAAAGACGGTTTTCCAACACCATACATTGAAGTAGGAATACCAATAAGTTGCCTACAACAAATTATCATAGGTCCTTGCCAAGCTTCCGACAACAATGTAAAAAGAGTCAAAGCTCTCTTGTGTTCTAAGTTATTGGATATTCCTATTAAAAAGTCAATTATTCCGTACAGAAACAAAATATAATAAAAAATGAATACAGAGCAACAAAAGATAGAATACAAGAGTCTGCAAAAGATTCGAACTGGAGAGAAAGGATTCAAAGAACTCTCCACCACTTGTGTGGCTTTAGCCAATGCACAAGGAGGACAAATAATGATTGACGTGGAAGACAAGACAAAGAAGCCTGCTCCCAATCAGGTTATACTACAAGAAGAGGCAAATAGTGCTGTTACAAGATTGCGTGGACTTTGTTTCTATGTTGGTCTTACAAAATGTGATGCATGCGCAGACGAAACAGGTAGAATAGCTAATATTGAAATCAAAGAAATTCGCAAGATTGTTTATTCTATAGTCGGAACCGAAATAGCGAAGAAAGGCTTAACTTTTTCTGGAGCTCGGATATTTACACCGACAATTAGAGCGAATTTACACCGACATTATCTTTGCCTTCATGCCTTATAATACCTGTTATTTTCATTACCGCCAAATCATTTCTCCGTTCTTGAAGTCTCCGACAAGGTTACCGACAAAGTCTCCGACATTTATTGTCGGTAACCAACTTCCCATAAAACGATAACATATTGTTTTTCAATTATTTTTCTTTCCGACATGTTACCGACATGTCTCCGACATTTATCTCCGACATTTACATCGGCATTACCGCCACATTACCGCCAAAACAATATTTGTACCGACATTTTACACCGACATTTACACCGACAAAATAGCATCAACCTTCTGCGTTCACAGACCAGCAGCTAATTTGATTACTTTCGCAAAATTATCCCAAAAGGGAAAGAACTAGAAGATTTAAGGAGAAAAGGGGATTACACATTATTATATATAGGAATTCTTAGGGAAAATGGTGGGGATAACGTTATTGAATATCAACAACTTAAAAGTTTCATTGTGCAAGTTGAGGCTATTTCATTATGCAAGTTGTGGCTATTTCATTGTGCAAG
>UMJA01013911.1_pt1 | contig 16844 bp, 10 predicted proteins | sample 1965901 | NCBI WGS metagenome assembly UMJA01 (sample SAMEA4836138, study PRJEB28245) | human gut metagenome | biome: gut microbiome; material: fecal sample | place: Denmark | collected 2008 | reverse complement strand
TATATCTATTGGGCAGCAGCCACGGCAGGAGGAGCCATCATCGGCTTCATTGCCGCCTACTGTCTGATGGGTATTATTGCAGGACTGATAGTGTTGGTCGTGGCAATCACTACGGGTGTAGGTCTCATCATGTTCAAGCAACGGAAGGGACTGCATACCAAGAAGAACGACCAAGGAGTGTTTATCTATGCCTACAGCAAGCGCATATAAAAATGTGAAACAAAAAAAGTATCGACATGACCAAGATGTGGATGACAAGTAGAAAGTGAACGACTGGTAGGCTCATTCTCCCCCAAGGGTGTGGGTCTACCTTTATTTGTTTCAGCGAAAGTATCGCATCTTTGACATAAAAGAATGGTTATGAGCATGAAAGCAAAGAACATTATCATTATGGCATTGGCTGGCATATTGCTGACCGCATGCAAGGACAAGACCTACAAGCCACCCACATTGGATGCCATGAGGAGTGCTGACAAGGCAAGAGCTGCTTGGGCGAGAGAGGCAGAAGAACATCCTGCGACCGTGGAAACACAAACAAGCAGGATGGATTCCACTGCAAAGGATAGTGTATCAACCCTTTATAGCGAAGAAAGCTACAATACCTCTTATCAAGAGAATGACAACAAATCATCCAGTATGGGAGAAAATCATCAATCATCCGAAGAAACAGAAGAATAAACGAATATGGTACTATATGTAATCTTATTTTTCGTGGCAATCTGCATTGGCATGGCCATATCGGTCTATGCCTTTGGTACTGGTGGCAAGCGGAAGAAAATCTTTCAGGACATCTACTTCTCCGTGGAAGACACGGACGGTATCGGTGTGCTCTATACAAAGACTGGAGAGTATTCTGCCATCCTGAGAATGGAGAACCCAGTGCAGAAATATTCTGCCAATATAGACAGCTATTATGAGTTCACCAATTTGTTTGCTGCCATCGCACAGACTCTGGGTGAAGGCTATGCCCTGCACAAGCAGGACATCTTTACTAGAAAGCAGTTTAAGGATGAGAGTGGCAAGGGACACGAGTTCCTTTCCGAATCCTACTTCCGCTATTTCAACGGAAGAGAATATACGGACAGTATGACCTATCTGACCATTACGCAGGAGAACAAGAAGAGCCGTCTGATGTCCTTCGACAACAAAAAGTGGCGAGATTTCCTGGTAAAAATCAGAAAGGTGCAAGACCAACTGAAGGATGCCGGTATCAAGTCGGAGTTTCTGAACAAACAAGAAGCAAGTCTGTATGTTGACCGCTTCTTTGCCATGAACTTCCGTGACAAGATGGTGAGCATGACAGGATTCAAGGTGGATGACGAGATGATAGGTATGGGTGACAGACGCTGTAAGGTATATAGTCTTGTGGATGTGGATTGCGCCAACTTGCCGACACAAATCCGTCCGTTTACCAACATCGAGGTGAACAACACCAGTATGCCAGTGGATCTGGTAGCCTTGGTGGACAGCATACCAGGTGTGGAGAGTGTGGTGTATAACCAAATCATCTTTGTGCCGAACCAGAAGCGTGAGCTTGCCCTGCTAGACAAAAAGAAGAACCGCCATGGCAGTATGCCAAACCCAAGCAATCTGATTGCCGTGGAGGACATCAAGAGAGTGCAAGAGGTGATAGCGAGAGAAAACAAGCAGTTAGTATATACCCACTATAATCTGATAGTGACGGTGAAGCCAGACACGGATATACAAAAGTGTACCAACCATCTGGAGAATGCCTTTGGCAGGATGGGCATCCACATTTCGAAGCGAGCCTACAACCAGTTGGAACTGTTTGTCAACTCTTTCCCCGGCAACTGCTATGGGATGAATGCCGACTACGACCGATTCTTTACCTTGGGCGATGCCGCCACCTGCCTGATGTACAAGGAAAAGATTGTGCATAGCGAGGACACGCCATTCAAGGTCTATTATACCGACCGTCAAGGAGTGCCTGTGGCCATCGACATATCAGGGAAAGAGGGACGAAATAAGCTGACTGACAACAGCAACTTCTTTGTCCTCGGTCCTTCGGGAAGCGGCAAGAGCTTTTATGTTAACTCCATGGTGCGCCAAGCCCATGAGCAGGACACCGACATCGTGCTGGTAGATACAGGTAACTCGTATGAGGGACTGTGTGAATACTTCGGCGGAAAATACATTTCCTATACCGAGGAGCATCCTATCACGATGAACCCTTTCAAAATCAAGCGAGAGGAATGGAACATCGAAAAGTTGGGATTTCTGAAAAACCTCGTGATGCTGATATGGAAAGGAAGTCAAGGCACAGTGAGCAAGACCGAAGACAGACTGATAGAACAAGTCATCAACGAGTATTACGATGCCTATTTCACCACCAAGCGAGTGAGCAACCTCTGTTTCAACACTTTCTATGAGTTCAGTACTGAGCGACTGCCGAAGATATGCGAGGAGAACGGTCTGCATGGCATAGACCTGTCATCCTACAACTATCTGTTGAAGGACTTCTATAAAGGAGGCAGCCACGATGTGACACTGAATGAGAATATGGACAGCAGTCTGTTTGATGAGACCTTCATCGTCTTCGAAATCGACAGTATCAAGGATGATCCACTGCTTTTTCCACTGGTGACGCTCATCATCATGGACGTGTTCCTGCAGAAGATGCGCATCAAAAAGAACCGAAAGATGCTCATCATCGAGGAGGCATGGAAAGCCATCGCCTCGCCCATGATGGCGGAATACATAAAATATCTGTATAAGACCGCCAGAAAATTCTGGGCAAGCGTGGGTGTGGTGACACAGGAGATACAGGACATCATCGGAAGTGAGATAGTGAAGGAAGCCATCATCAACAACTCTGATGTGGTGATGCTACTCGACCAGAGTAAATTCAAGGAACGCTTCGATACTATCAAGGCAATACTCGGTTTGACCGATGTGGACTGCAAGAAAATCTTCACCATTAACCGTTTGGAGAATAAGGAAGGGCGCAGTTTCTTCCGTGAAGTGTTCATCAGACGAGGACAGACCAGCAATGTGTATGGTGTGGAGGAACCGCATGAGTGCTATATGACCTACACCACGGAGCGAGCGGAAAAGGAAGCGTTGAAGCTATACAAGCGAGAGTTGAAATGCAATCATCAGCAAGCCATCGAAGCCTATTGCAGGGATTGGGATGCAAGTGGTATCAGCAAGAGCCTCGCCTTTGCTCAAAAGGTAAATCAGGCAGGAAAAGTACTGAATTTAGGGAACAAAAATAAAAAGTAATCAAAGATGAAACGACTTCTATCCATCATAATGCTGATAGTCTGTGTGTTGGCAAAGGCTGACGCACAGTACTACAGCGTGAACTATGACAGGCAGACGGTAGCTGCTATGGCAGCTGCATACGGAACGGAAGCCGTGGCAGAGGCATACTATAACGAGCAGGTGCAGAACATCTTGAAGCACTATAATGCAGCAGAAGTGGCAAGTGCCGGCATCTTCGCCTCAAAATTCTTGGAACGCAAGGCAATGACGGAGTTGGGCATCTGGAACAGTAGCACAGAGAACTACTATTACCGCCGTATCTACAACATGGTGTCGGGCAAAATCATGCCGAAGATATGGACGGTGGCAGGAATGATGCTGAAAAGTCCGCAGACTGCCCTGTATTGGGGAACCTATCTGATGAAGATATGTGATGACACCAAGAACCTGTGCATGCAGTTTGAGAGTGTGGTAACAAACAGCACCCTCACATTCTCGGACATCGCCTTTCTACAAATCAACCAGAAGATAGCTGCCATACTGAAACTTTCAGAGATTGGCAACGTGGATTGGAAGAAGATGTTGGACGATTTGTCGAAGGTGCCAGGCAATTTTACAGTGGACAATCTGAAATCCGACATCGACAATCTGTATAAGGCAGGAGCCAACCTTGCAGGAGCAGGAATGAACAATATCGGCAATGCCCTTTTGCAGAGCAGCCAGTTCAACGACCTCTTCCAAGGCAAGCTCAGTGCAGCCATCGACATTGTGGATAACTATTCCTCGCTGTTCAAAAGTCTCGACAAGAGCGTAGGCAACACCCTCTTGGGCATGATTGGAGGCAAGGACAACGTGGCAGGACTTTTCTCTCTTGCCAACTATAACCTCACCTCATGGATGACCGACTATCTGGATGAGACGGCAGGAAACTACTACACGCAAAGATGGTATATCGCCCGACGAGACCAAGGACGAGAAAAACTGTGCGACTATGTACCGCCCACCGATGACAACAGCATCTTGAAAGGCGACCACTGGTACAGAATCAACACCAAGGATGCCAACTTCTATCCCAACAATAGCCAAAAGGAAGCCATCCTGCAAAACTCGGAGAATCATGCAGGATGGTCAAGAACAAGGGTGCAACAGCTCAACAACCAGAATGATGGCTTTACCTACAGTATCAGCTATTGGTTGAACAGCTACATCATCAGTAGCAAGAAAAAAGGACAGAAACAGAAGGCATACGCCTACGAGATACAGGTGTACAAGAGTTGGAACAGGACAGAAGAAGTATATGAGGCAGTCTTTGACTCCTATTCGATGGACTTGAACACCTTCAAGGCACAACTGCAAGCCCGGTTGAGCGAATGGAATGACAACGAGGAAGGCTATACCTATTATATAGGCAGTGATGCACGCAACTACTATCAGGCAACCGATGCCGCCAAACTGAAGGGATGCGAGAGCGTGACCATTAGTGTGACATGCAGCGACGGTGTGCAGTTGGGGCAAGGCACCACACAATACAAATGCAAGAGTTGTGGCGGTTCGCTGAATGACCACAGCAAGAAATGCGCCATGACAACATCTGTGACAGAGAACAACCTTGACCTCTCGGACTTGTATAAACAAGAGCAGGAAGCCAATGCCAAGATAGCCTCTCTGCAATCTCAAATCAGTCAGTTGGAAGCAGAGAACAAGTCGCTTGTCAAGCAAATCGCCAATGCAAGTGTGGAAGATGCAGCCAAGTATCGGGAGCAATACAACAAGAACAAGGCTTCCATCGAACAACTGAACAAAGAACTTGCCACATGGCAACAGAAACAAAGGGAAATAGAGGAAGCCAAGGCAGAGGCAGGAAAGGACAATGACGTGGCGACGGATGACTACTATCGCATACCAGCCATTATGAACGACTGCAAGAGTGCCTACAACCTGACTTGGCAAGGGGAAGGAACATGGAGCGGCTATACTTACATTCGAAAAGCCACCATGCCCAACATCAACGGCATCATCACCTTCAAGGCAACATTGAAGATTGCCCGAAAGCCGAAATATTTCTTGGGCATCAAGATACACAGAACCATCCTGCAGATCAGTTGGGAGCTGACATCGGAATACACCAACACCTCGGTAGTGGATGTGATACCGCTTGACCCAAGCAAGACCGAGCTGGAAAAGGCCAACGAGGTGAATAAGCGCATCTCGGAAATCGCACAGGAATATCCATCGTGCAAGATAACCACCGAGTATGCTAAAAGCGCACCTGCCGATGACAATGCTACACCATTCTCTGTAAAGGCATAAGGTAACTTTTTAATATTATGTCCTCGTCCTTCGTTCAAAGTCGCAATTTGCGACTTTGAACATTCTTCTTTTGTCAATTGAAACATAAAGTCTTCAGGAAAACGTTCTATATTACGTTTTACCTGCTCATTCAACCTTCTTGTTTCTACTCCATACAACTCAGCCAAGTCACGGTCAAGCATCACTTGTTGTCCTCTGATAACTCGTATCAGAGACTCCACTTTATTTTCTACAGGCAATTGCTGATTACCTGATTTAGCTACACTATCGTCCTTTGCCATTTTCTATAATCCAATTAAATTAGAAGATTTCAGCAAAGGTACAACAAAAATCGAAAATAAACAAGAGAACTTGCTTTTTTATGTATTCAGCAGGTACATTTTTACACATTTTCGAGGTTTTTCTAAGCTTTCTCCGTTATTACCAGCACATGGCTTTCGTTGCTCAATGTGGTGGCGAAGATATAGGTTTCGCCACCATCCTTCAGCTTCAATCGCTTGCGCAATTCGGCTACGGAAAGAGGGAAGTTGCGGGTGGCGATGTTCGCCTTGGTGATTCCTGACAGATGACGCTTCAACTCCTTCTTATTAAAGGAGGATACGGCGATGATGCGGAAACTTCTGCCGGGGAAGGCGGCGATAGGCTCACGGCTCACGAAAAGATGACTGTTCTTGGAAAGCATCCTTGCATCATATCGCTCAGAAAGAACGCCGAAACAGCCGGCTTTCATCAACGAGGCATTCGGCTCGTAAAGATACAGCATCTCTTCAAGCGTGGATGGAGCAATCTTGACGGAAGAAGCCTCCATATCCGACTCTTCGCAGACGAAGGACTGGGCATCATTGACACAATAAATGCGGAGACTCCCGGCATGTTTTACTTCTCCATCTGTTCCTTCTGCTCCATCTATTTCATCTTCTCCACTATCTCCATCTGCCGATGAAGCCTCCATTTCGCCCATATTTCGCGCTGACAGCACTAAAAGGAGTTCCTTGCACTCATTATTCACGGAGATGATATGAACCTCTCTTACGTGGCTTAATTCGCTTATGGCACGGTGCCAATCGAGCATCGGAGAGAGTTTGATGATGACGTAATCTGCCTTCGAAAGCATTTCTTCCTGCAAAAGGGTTACATCGGGCGTACAATCTTTCAAAGATACTACCTTGTTGCCCGCATCGTCTCTACGGGCAGGATCAATGAAGATCAGCTTAAGACCAAGGTTGGTCTTAAGTAATGACTGAGACTGATCTTCAGTTATGCCTAAAGAATCTGATGCAGCAGCCTTTTTCTTTGAAGCAAAAGAATGCAGCACCTCTATTCCGTCTCCATTCTTCACGATGGCGTTCATCAAGCCCAACCGCCCAAAGTTTTCCTTCGCTGCTTCACAGAGATGAGTCTGACGCTCCACATACATCGACTTCACGCCCAATCGGGAAGCGATGTAAGAGAAGTCTACTCCGAAACCACCGGTCAGGTCAACAAACCCGATTTCTTCAGAAAAATCTCCTCCATGAGGTTCTCCTTTTATTTCATTAACATTTCTGTCTACCTCTGTTAATATCTGTTGCTTTTTGCAAGTAACTTCATTTTTGGCGAATTCTGAATCAACCGCCCCTTTGCCCGCAAATTCGCAATTTTCAGAAAGATGAAGATTTGAGGCGTTTTCGCTCTCCTTCTCCTTTTCTTCTCCGTTTTCGGATGATGAAGGAGACAAACCGAGCAGTCGAGCAGCGAGTTCAGCCTTATAAAGTGCAGTTTGCTCTGACGAACATTGCTCCATCGAAATATGAGGGGGATAGATAATGCCATCGATGCTTGCCCATAGGGGCAGTTTTACACGAGCCATCTTTCGCCCGCGAATCTGGTCGAGAGCGAAAGGCATATCTACCTCGGGATACTTGCTGCCGAGGAAAGCCAACTGGCGAACATCATCGTCCTGATGCTGGCGGATAAAATCGAACGTTGCTTGGTTCATTATTTCTGTTGAGTGATTCGTCATTAAATTACTTATTCTTAATAACCGCAAAATTACGATATTCTGATGAGATTACAAAATATTTCTCAGAATATCTGATAATTTATGTCGGGATGCACAGAAAACAGGATGCTCTCGGCTATAATCTACCCTTTTTCCTGGCTATATGATTCTAACAACAGGCATAAATAAATACATAACTATCGGAGATAGAACAACTGCCTAGGAAGAACAGCCGGCTAGTAGAAGGCAAACAGAAAGCTGGCAGAAGGCAAACAGCCGACTAGCGCAACAGAGGCTAGTCGGCTGTTCCTGTATAACAGTTTGCCAAACATCCTTTCTCTTATTTCAAGAGAAGCATGGTTGGCAGGAATATCGCACTATACTCTTCACTCTTCACCATTTCCACATAAACAGCTGAAGCACAATACATTACATGGGTGAAGAGATATTCAGCACTCTTCACCCACTCTTCACCACCCTTCACCTTTTACGATTTTGGGCAAGGTATAAACGCGGAACCGCTTAGCTGTCAACAGCCTAAAAAGGTGAAGGGCGGGTGAAGAGTAAAAAGCCACTCTTCACCCGCCCAACTTACTATCCTTCAACTACTTACACCCAAAAGGTGAAGAGTGAAGAGTTGTTGGGAAAATTCTCTCGCATCCGTAAAGATGCAGAGAGAAAATTCCGGTGTCTCAAAAGAAACGATGGATTAGTCAGCCAACTTAGCCTTCAAGAACTCACGGTTCAAGCGAGCGATGTTAGCGATAGACTCGTTCTTAGGACAAACAGCCTCGCAAGCACGAGTGTTTGTACAGTTACCGAATCCAAGCTCATCCATGCGTGCAATCATCTTCTTAGCACGGGTAGCAGCCTCTACACGACCCTGTGGGAGAAGTGCCAGCTGGCTAACCTTTGAGCTGACGAAGAGCATAGCAGAACCATTCTTACATGCAGCAACACAAGCACCGCAACCGATACATGTAGCGCAATCCATTGCCTCGTCTGCATTCTCCTTAGGAATCAGGATAGCGTTGGCATCCTGAGCCTGACCAGTACGGATGCTGGTGTAACCACCTGCCTGGATGATCTTGTCGAATGCTGAACGGTCTACCATACAGTCCTTGATGATAGGGAAACCAGCAGAACGCCAAGGCTCAACGGTGATAACGTCACCATCGTTGAAACGACGCATGTAGAGCTGACATGTTGTAGCACCACGCTCAGTCTTACCATGAGGTGTACCATTAATATAGAGAGAGCACATACCGCAGATACCCTCGCGGCAGTCGTGGTCGAAGACGAAAGGCTCCTGACCTGACTCGATGAGCTCCTCGTTCAAGATGTCGAGCATCTCGAGGAATGAGGTATCATCTGGGATGTTCTTCATCTCGTGTGTATCGAAGTGACCCTGTGCTGTAGGGCCGTCCTGCTTCCAATACTTAACTGTGAAACTTATATTTCTTGCCATTGTCTTGTTCGCTTTTTAATTCTTGTAATTTCTTGTCTGTACCTTAATTGCCTCATACTCGAGAGGTTCCTTGTTGAGCACTGGAGCAGTTGTATCGTTGCCCTGATACTCCCAGCAACCTACGTAGAAGAAGTTCTCATCATCACGCTTTGCCTCGCCTTCCTCTGTCTGGTACTCCTCACGGAAGTGACCACCACAGCTCTCGTTGCGGTGCAATGCATCGTAAGCGATCAACTCGCCCATCAAGATGAAGTCACGCAAGTGGATAGCCTTATCCAACTCTACGTTCAAGCCTTCCTTCTTGCCAGGGATGAAGAGGTTCTTGTTGAATTCCTCGCGGAGAGCCTTCATCTTCTTCAAGCCTTCCTCAAGACCTTCCTTGGTACGACCCATACCTACGTGCTCCCAAAGGATGTGACCCAACTCCTTGTGGATAGAATCTACAGAGCGCTTGCCCTGGATACCCATCAGGCGGTCGATTTCCTTCTGAACACCTGCCTCTGCCTCTACGAACTCTGGGAGATCGGTAGAGAGCTTAGGCCACAAAGCCTGGTCGGCCAAGTAGTTCTGGATAGTGTATGGCAATACGAAGTAACCGTCAGCCAAACCCTGCATCAAAGCAGATGCACCAAGACGGTTGGCACCGTGGTCAGAGAAGTTACACTCACCAATAGCGAAGAGACCAGGGATAGTGGTCATCAACTCGTAGTCAACCCAGATACCACCCATTGTATAGTGGATAGCAGGGAAGATCATCATTGGGTTGTAGTACTTCACACCATTGATTTCCTTAGCCAACTCACCTGGGTTAACGTCGGTAATCTCCTCATACATATCGAAGAGGTTGCCATAACGCTGCAGGATAACGTCGATACCGAGACGGTTGATAGACTCAGAGAAGTCGAGGAATACGGCAAGACCTGTGTTGTTGACACCGAAGCCCTTGTCGCAACGCTCCTTAGCAGCACGAGAAGCCACGTCACGAGGAACCAAGTTACCGAATGCTGGGTAACGGCGCTCCAAGTAGTAGTCGCGGTCTTCCTCAGGAATATCAGAACCCTTCTTTGTACCAGCCTGCAATGCCTTGGCATCCTCAATCTTCTTAGGAACCCAGATACGACCATCGTTACGAAGTGACTCTGACATCAAAGTCAACTTACTCTGGTTTGTACCGTGAACAGGGATACATGTAGGGTGAATCTGAACATAAGATGGGTTAGCGAAGTCAGCACCCTTACGGTAGCACTGGATAGCTGCAGTACAGTTACAACCCATAGCGTTTGTAGAGAGGAAGTAAGCGTTGCCATAACCACCGGTAGCGATAACTACGGCGTTGGCAGAGAAACGCTCCAACTTACCTGTGATCAAATTCTTGGCGATGATACCACGTGCGTGACCGTCAACGATCACAACATCCTCCATCTCGTAACGGGTGAAGAGCTTTACCTTGCCTGCCTCAACCATGCGGCTCAAAGAAGAGTAAGCGCCGAGGAGGAGCTGCTGACCTGTCTGACCCTTAGCATAGAATGTACGAGATACCTGAGCACCACCGAAAGAACGGTTAGCCAGCATACCACCGTACTCACGAGCGAAAGGAACGCCCTGAGCTACGCACTGGTCGATGATGTCGTTGCTCACCTCAGCCAAACGGTAAACGTTAGCCTCACGGGCACGGTAGTCACCACCCTTTACTGTATCGTAGAACAGACGGTAAACAGAGTCGCCGTCATTCTGATAATTCTTAGTTGCATTGATACCACCCTGTGCTGCGATAGAGTGAGCACGACGTGGAGAGTCCTGGATGCAGAAGTTCAAGATGTTGAAGCCCATCTCGCCAAGAGAAGCAGCTGCAGAAGCACCTGCCAAACCTGTACCTACAACGATAACGTCGAGCTTTAACTTATTCTTTGGGTTAACCAAACGCTGGTGAGCCTTATAGTTGGTCCACTTCTCAGCAACTGGTCCTTCAGGTATTCTAGAATTTAATGTTTTTGCCATAATCTTTTTTAATACTTAAATGATTACACGAATTATGCGCAGCACAAAGATGGAGCGCAACCGAAAGCGAATGCCAATACGACAACGATGAAGAGGAGAAGCAGGATGGTAGAATAAATCATACCGATCATCTTCCAACGGCAGAACCAAGTCTTACCGTTCCAACCGAGAGTCTGAATAGCACTCCAGAAACCGTGAGTGAGGTGGAACCAAAGAGCTACCAACCAGATGATGTAGAGAACTACGAACACTGGGTTAGCGAAGGTGTCCTGAATGAATGCGAAACCGTCTGCTGGGCTGTGGCCGAAGCTTGTACCCAAGAGTTCAGCAAACATCATGTTGTACCAGAAATTGAAGAGGTGAAGCAACAAACCGAGAACGATGATGATACCGAGCACCAACATGTTCTGGCTAGCCCACTCTACTTTCTCTGGCTTTGCTGTTACCTCGTAACGCTGGTTACCACGAGCACGACGGTTCTGTGCTGTCAGGATGAAAGCGTAAACGATGTGACAAACTGCCAAAGCTGCCAAACCTAATGTTGCAACTACGGCGTACCAGTTAGCACCCAACAACTCGCAGATTGTGTTGTAAGCTTCTCCAGAGAAAAGCGCAACCACATTCATGCAACCGTGGAATGTCAAGAATAGAATAAGTGCGATACCAGTTACTGACATCACAACCTTTCTACCAATAGATGAATTGATTAACCACATAAATGATTGAAATTTAATTATTTAACTGTTTGAAACTAATTTATATTCCACATTTTTCGTCCCTGCAATACCTATTTTTTGGCATTCTGCAATCCTCATTTCTAGGTATATTTTCGCAAGTCTGCTGCAAAATTACTATATTTTAATGATTTATCAAAGTATTTTTGCTAAAATTTCGATTTTATTTCTTACTTTTGCCGAAAATTAGAAAAAATATAGATTAAACGAAGTATGAAATTCAATTATGACGTGCTCGTTATCGGTGGAGGACATGCCGGATGCGAGGCTGCTGCAGCCTCTGCAAACATGGGTGCCAAAACCTGTTTGATAACGATGGATATGAACAAGATTGGGCAGATGAGTTGCAACCCCGCCATCGGAGGTATTGCCAAGGGACAGATTGTGCGCGAAATCGATGCTTTGGGCGGACAGATGGGTATCGTAACGGATAAAACCGCCATCCAGTTCCGAATGCTCAACATCGGCAAAGGTCCTGCCGTATGGAGTCCTCGTGCCCAATGCGACAGAGGAAAGTTTATCTGGGAATGGAGAACCACCCTCGACCATACCGACAACCTCGACATCTGGCAAGACCAAGCAGACGAACTGCTCGTTGCTAACGGAGAGGCCATCTGCGTAAAAACCATCTGGGGAGCCGAGTTCTACGCCAAGAGCATCATCATCACCGCAGGAACATTCCTGAATGGTCTGATGCATGTAGGAAGAAAGATGGTAGAAGGCGGAAGATGCGCCGAACCTGCCGTACACAACTTTACGGAGAGCATCACCCGATGGGGCATCACTACTGCCAGAATGAAAACCGGAACTCCGGTCAGAATTGACAAGAGAAGTGTTCATTTCGAAGATATGGAAGAACAGCCGGGCGACAGCGATTTCCACCAGTTCTCTTATATGGGCGAACACCGGGTTCTGAAACAATTGCCTTGCTGGACTTGCTACACCAACAAGAAGGTACACGAAACTTTAAAAAGCGGTCTCGCTGACTCACCTTTATATAATGGTCAGATTCAGAGTACCGGTCCACGTTACTGTCCGAGCATCGAAACCAAACTCGTTACCTTCCCCGACAAGGATCAGCATCCACTCTTTCTGGAGCCGGAAGGCGAAGATACGAACGAGATGTATCTGAACGGTTTTTCTTCGAGCATGCCGATGGATATCCAGCTGAATGCACTTCATGAGATTCCGGCATTGAGAGATGCGAAGATTTACAGACCGGGTTACGCCATCGAATACGATTACTTCGACCCTACCCAACTCAAACATTCACTGGAGTCGAAAATCATCAAAGGCCTCTTCTTTGCCGGACAGGTGAACGGAACCACCGGTTATGAAGAAGCAGGAGGTCAGGGAACCGTGGCAGGAATCAACGCAGCCCTACATTGTGTCGGAGACAAGACATTTGAGATGAATCGCGACGAGAGTTATATCGGCGTACTCATCGATGACCTCACCACAAAGGGAGTTGACGAACCATACCGCATGTTTACCTCCAGAGCCGAATACCGCATTCTGCTCCGCCAGGACGATGCCGATGCCCGACTCACCGAAAAAGCATACGAACTCGGAATTGCCAAACGCGACCGTTACGACTGGTGGATAGAGAAAAAAGAAGCCATCGAAAGAATCATTGAATTCTGCGCCAACTATCCTATCAAGAAGGATGAGATAAATCCAAAACTGGAAGCACTCGGTACTACTCCACTTCGCGCCGGCTGCAAGCTCATCGACCTCATCGCTCGTCCGCATCTGAATCTCACGAATCTTTCGGAGATTATTCCGGACTTGAAGGCTGCACTGGAAACACCGGCTAACCGAAAGGAAGAGATAGCGGAAGCTGCAGAAATCAAGATGAAGTACAAAGGTTACATCGAACGAGAGCGTCTCATTGCCGACAAGATGCACCGTTTGGAGGACATCAAAATCAAGGGCCGTTTTAACTATTCCGAGCTCCACGAAATCTCCACAGAAGGACGCCAGAAACTCGAGCGAATCGACCCGGAAACTTTGGCACAGGCAAGCCGAATTCCGGGCGTATCACCAAGCGATATCAACGTGATGCTTGTATTACTCGGAAGATAAGCCGTTTCACAGCGAAACACAAGGGAATTCTCAATGTTTCACGTGAAACAGACTATCAACAAAACATTTGATGCTCAACCGCTTAAGAAAGGTTGCATCAAGTGTTTTGCGGTTAAAGTAAAACTTCAGCAATTCGTGAAACAAAAGCTGATAAAATCAAGCAAAACGCAAAAACAAACGGGCAAAAAGCCCATTAAAAGAAACACAAAAAAAAGAATAAAATAAGTATCAATTTAAAGCATAAAAAGTAATGAACAATCAGCTATTATTAGACAATCTGCGTTGCATTCCAGATTGGCCAATCAAGGGTGTAAACTTCCGCGATGTATCAACCCTTTTCAAGAATCCTGCATCTTTAAAAGAGATCAGCGATGAGATGTACGAACTCTACAAAGACAAAGGAATCACCAAGATTGTAGGCATCGAATCACGCGGTTTCGTAATGTCTTCTGCCCTTGCTATTCGTCTCGGAGCCGGCGTAGTTTTATGCCGCAAACCAGGCAAACTTCCATGCAAAACCGTACAGGAAAGTTATGCTAAGGAATATGGCATGGATACCATCGAAATCCACGAAGATGCCATCAATGAGAACGACATCGTACTCCTCCACGACGACCTCCTCGCTACCGGCGGAACCATGAAAGCAGCATGCGACCTGGTAAAGAAATTCCATCCGAAAAAGGTATATGCCAACTTCATCATCGAACTCGTAAACGAGAATTTCGAAGGCAGAAACTCCTTTGATCCAGACGTTGAAGTAACTACTTTATTGCAATTATAAGCAGCAAAAATACTGCAAGAAATACTGCGAGAATGCAGCATGGAAGCAGTAAAAGACACGAGAGCGTTGCCGTTTCACGTGAAACAGTAACGCTCGTTTCCCCTTTAAAAACAAGTAAAAATATGACGAAACAAGAGAATGAGGAGCGCTTGGCAAGGCTTAAGAACATTGTTTTAAGTATGCCGGAAAAGCCAGGAAGCTACCAATATTACGACGAAAATCATACGATTATATATGTGGGAAAGGCGAAAAATCTGAAGAGAAGAGTATCTTCCTACTTCCATAAAGAGGTAGACAGATACAAGACAAAGGTGCTTGTTTCTAAGATTCACGACATATCTTATACGGTCGTAAACACAGAAGAAGACGCACTTTTGCTTGAAAACAGCCTGATCAAAAAGTATAATCCAAGATACAATGTCCTGCTGAAAGACGGCAAGACATACCCTTCTATATGCGTAACAAACGAGTATTTTCCACGCATTTTCAAGACTCGCCATATCAACAAAAAAGTGGGAACTTTCTTCGGTCCTTACCCTCATATCGGCAGCATGTATGCTGTTTTAGAGGTCATCAAGAAGCTCTATAAACCCCGAACCTGCAGAATGCCAATCACCAGAGAAGGCGTAGCTGAAGGCAGATACAAGCCGTGCCTGGAGTATCATATCCATAACTGCGGAGCACCCTGCATCAACAAGCAGAGCTATGAGGAATATCAGGAAAACATGCGCCAGGCACGTGAAATTCTGAAGGGAAACACGCGGGAAGTAAGCAAATATCTCTACGATTTGATGATGAAAAATGCCGAACTTCTACGCTTTGAGATAGCCGAAGAATATAAGAAAAAGTACCAATTACTGGATGAATTTGAGGCAAAAAGCGAGGTAGTAAGCCACACCATTACGGATGTTGATGTCTTTACAATCGTGAATGATGACGCTAACAAGAACGCCTTCATCAACTATATTCACGTAAAAAACGGCACCATCAACCAGAGCTTCACATACGAATACAAGCGCAAGTTAGAAGAGAGTGACGAGGAACTTCTGATTACTGCCATTCCGGAAATCAGAGAGCGTTTCCAGTCCACTTCGAAGGAGATAATCGTGCCTTTTGATATGGAATGGAAACTGAAAGATGCAACCTTTTTCGTACCTCAGAGAGGTGACAAAAAGCATCTTCTGGAACTGTCGGAAATGAACTGCAAGCAGTATAAATTCGACCGTCTGAAGCAGGCTGAAAAACTCAATCCGGAGCAGAAACAGACCCGATTGATGAAGGAATTGCAAGCCAAATTAAAGCTTCCGAAGATGCCTTACCAGATAGAATGTTTCGATAATTCCAACATATCCGGTACTGATGCCGTGGCTGGATGTATCGTATATAAAGGTATGAAACCATCCAGAAAAGACTATAGGAAATACAACATCAAGACGGTGGAAGGACCGGATGATTACGCATCCATGCAAGAGGTGGTAAGGCGCCGATACAGTCGCATGATAGAGGAAGAATCAGTACTTCCAGACCTCATTATTACCGATGGCGGAAAGGGTCAGATGGACGTCGTCAGAGAGGTTATTGTTGACGAATTACACCTGGATATTCCTATCGCAGGACTTGCAAAAGACGACCGTCACAGAACCAACGAACTCCTCTTCGGATTCCCTCCTCAAACCATCGCCCTACCACCCGAGAGTGAGCTGTTCAAGGTGCTGACACAGATACAGGATGAGGTGCACAGATACGCTATCACCTTCCATCGCGACAAACGCAGCAAGCATGCTCTGCACTCCGAATTAGACGATATCAAAGGCATCGGTCCGAAAGCTAGAGAAGCCCTTCTGAGCAAGTTTAAGAGCGTGAAAAAGATGAAAGAAGCATCATTGGAACAACTTTCAGAGGTATTAGGCCCACATAAGGGGGAAATTCTTGCAAAATATTTTGCAGAAAAAGGCGAGAATTTGAAATAAAAGTTGTATATTTGCAGTTCAAACTATACTATATATAATATACAAACAATAACAGGGATTGAACAGAACAAAGCATTCCATAAATGCTATTCATAAAGTTCAATGTTCAACATTCAAAGTTCAAAGTAGTAATATGAGAATCGTAATACAGCGTGTCTCTCACGCCTCAGTTACCATAGAAGGAGAGGTTAAATCTGCCATCAGACAAGGCTATCTGATACTTCTGGGAATAGAGGAAAGCGACACTTCAGAAGATGTAGACTGGCTGGTCAGAAAGGTAATCGGACTCCGT
>UMJA01007153.1_pt1 | contig 18395 bp, 14 predicted proteins | sample 1965901 | NCBI WGS metagenome assembly UMJA01 (sample SAMEA4836138, study PRJEB28245) | human gut metagenome | biome: gut microbiome; material: fecal sample | place: Denmark | collected 2008 | reverse complement strand
CGCAAGAATCGCAAGAGGAGAGGCTGGGGAGGCCGCCATAGTGACGATGAATGGCCAACCAGCAAATATCAACACACCGCTGGAGCCAAATTCCGATATTACGATTGAGCCATCAACGGCAGGAGATAATGCGGTGTATACCATCGGACAGCTTCCGGAGTATCACGAGTCCGTGATTTCGTTTGTGATCAATGGACAGAACGTGGTATGTCCGAAATTTGTCGAGGTAAACGGAAGCCTTGAACCGGATTCCTATGAAATTCAGGAGGGAGATTCCATCGAGACACGGAATTTTTATACCGTTGCACAGATTGCAGAATTTATGGACGTGGAAATTGACCCGGACAGTGAAATTCTGGTCAATAACAGGGAAGCGGGGATGGAGACCCTGGTATACGAAAATTTCTTCATTGACTGGACACCGTTAAGCTTCGGGGTTGCGTCAGAGAGTGAGAATCGGTATAATGCAACAGAGGGGGTTACAGATTCCGCGGAAATATCGCAGGAAGAAATGACTCCAGAAACCTCCGGGGAGACCAGGGCGGCTGAGTCGGAGAAAAAAGATACGGTCTGTGTTGTCACGGTAAATGGCGAGACGGTGGAACTTACGGGAAAAGAAGATTACATATTTGTGGATGTTTTTGACCGGATCACGTTTGATCTCAACGCCGGAAACGGACGTGCAATTGCAACGCTTGTAAATGGCATGGAAGCTGAATTTTCCCAGCCGCTTAATAATGGAGACCGGGTAGAAATTTACTGGAAAGAGAAATAGTATGTTAGAATTATGCAGTATTGCAAGTGGCAGCAGTGGAAACTGTATCTGTGTAGGCTCGGACAACCACCATGTGTTAATTGATGCGGGGATCAGCGGAAAGCGGATTGAGAATGGATTAAACGAGGTGGATTTAAAGAGTCAGGATATGGATGGGATTCTGGTTACACATGAACATCTGGATCATATCGCGGGACTTGGTGTCATGGCAAGAAGATATGGGCTGCCGATGTATGCGACGGCAGGAACCATTGAAGCCATTAAGAACACGCCGTCTGTGGGAAAGATCGACCCGGAATTATTTCATGAAATTGTTCCGCAGGAAGATTTTGTAATCGGAGACCTGACGATTACCCCGATCCATATCTCACATGATGCGGCGGATCCTGTGGCATACCGGATAAAAAAAGGAAACCGTACCTTTGCGGTAGTAACCGATCTGGGAAATTATGATGATGAGATTGTGCAGCAGCTGCAGGGACTTGATACTTTGCTGCTGGAGGCAAATCATGATATTCATATGCTCGAAACGGGCGTATACCCTTATCCGCTGAAACGCAGGATTATGGGAAACAGGGGACATCTGTCGAATGAGCGGAGCGGCCAGCTGCTCTGTGAACTTCTTCATGATAAATTCGGCACAGTGGTACTGGGCCATTTAAGCAAGGAAAATAATTACGAGGAACTGGCGTATGAAGCAGTGCGTCTGGAAGTTACGATGGGGGATAATCCGTACAAAGCGGATGATTTCCCGATGTATGTGGCAAAAAGAAATGCGGTTTCGCCTGTAATTCGTGCAGAGTAAAAAGGAGAGTTTATATTATGGAAAAAACAATGGACAAAGCAATCATTACAGTAGTAGGAAAAGATACCGTCGGTATTATTGCAAAGGTATGTACTTATCTTGCTGACAACGGCGTAAACGTGCTTGATATTTCACAGACGATTGTTTCTGGATTTTTTAATATGATGATGATTGTGGATATGGCAGATGCAAAGAAGCACTTTGCAGAGATTTCCGGAGAAATGGATGCATTGGGAGAAAAAATAGGCGTTTCAATCAAATGCCAGCGCGAAGAAATTTTTGAAAAAATGCATCGTATCTAAAACATGGAGGAAGCAAAGAATGATTAACAGCTGGGAAGTACAGGAAACCAACGAAATGATCGAGAAGGAGAATCTGGATGTGAGAACCATCACACTCGGGATCAGTCTTCTTGACTGTATTGATTCGGATCTGGATCGTCTGAATCAGAATATTTACAACAAGATTACAACCGTGGCAAAAGATCTGGTAGCGACCGGAGAAAAGATTGAAAAAAGTTATTCCATTCCAATCGTAAATAAGAGAATTTCTGTGACACCAATTGCGCTGGTGGGCGGTTCGGCTTGTAAGACACCGGAGGATTTTGCTACAATCGCCGCAACTATGGATCGTGCAGCAAAGACGGTCGGCGTCAATCTGATCGGCGGATATTCCGCACTGGTATCTAAAGGCATGACGAAAGCGGATGAACTTCTGATCCGTTCTATTCCACAGGCACTGCACAGTACTGAACGTGTATGCAGTTCCGTAAACCTGGCATCCACCAAGACGGGCATTAACATGGACGCAGTACGGCTTATGGGCGAGATTATTCTTCAGACGGCAGAAATTTCAAAGGACAACGATTCTGCCGACTGCATGAAGCTGGTGGTCTTTTGCAATGCACCGGACGATAATCCGTTTATGGCAGGAGCTTTCCATGGAGTGACCGAGGCAGATGCGATCATCAATGTCGGAGTCAGCGGACCGGGTGTTGTAAAAAATGCGCTGGAAAAAGTACGCGGAGAGAATTTTGAGGTTCTCTGTGAGACGATCAAAAAGACGGCATTTAAGGTTACCCGTGTTGGCCAGCTGGTGGCACAGGAGGCATCTAAGATGTTAAACATTCCGTTTGGTATCGTGGATCTTTCCCTGGCACCGACGCCGGCAATCGGAGACAGTGTTGCGGATATTCTCTGTGAGTGCGGTCTGGAGTATGCAGGTGCACCGGGAACTACTGCAGCACTTGCCATGCTCAATGATCAGGTAAAGAAGGGCGGCGTGATGGCTTCTTCTTATGTGGGTGGTTTAAGTGGTGCTTTTATTCCGGTCAGCGAGGATCAGGGGATGATCAACGCGGTAGAGGCAGGCGCAATTTCCCTTGAAAAATTAGAGGCAATGACCTGTGTATGTTCGGTAGGTCTGGATATGATCGCCATCCCGGGAGATACAAAGGCAACAACCATTTCCGGAATGATTGCAGACGAGATGGCAATCGGAATGGTGAACCAGAAGACAACCGCTGCACGTCTGATTCCGGCTGTGGGAAAAGGTGTGGGAGACAGAGTGGAATTTGGAGGATTGTTTGGATATGCCCCGGTTATGCCGGTAAACAAATACTCCTGTGATGACTTTATCAACCGTACAGGACGTATTCCGGCTCCGATCCATTCTTTTAAAAATTAATAGGTAAAAAACAGAAGTAGAAAATTTGGAGCAGATTTATGATAGCATATGAAAAATTACCGCTGGATAATGAAGTGAAGGCAGCTTTAGAAGGACTTGAGATTGAATATGTGTTCCAGCCGATCTTTTATAAAGATTGTGTGAGAATATATGCATATGAAGCGTTGATGAGACCAAAGAAGATGACGGTGGGGCAGCTGATTGATGAATTTGCCAGGGATGAGAAACTGCATATACTGGAAGTTGCCACTTTTTTTGGTGCAACACAGGCGTATATTGAGCGGGGATATCAGGAATATCTCTGTATCAATTCTTTCCCGTCGGAAAGTTTTACGGAGAATGAGGCAGAAGCATTTGATACTTATTTTGGAAACCAGAAAGGAAAAAGGATCATTGAGATTTTAGAGTATCCGAAAGTTTCCCTGCGCGAGTGGGTCAGAAAAAGTGAGATGGTCCAGAATAAGCACTGGAAGGTATCGCTGGATGATTTTGGCATGGGTGAAAACAATATGAATGCTGTATATCTGTATACACCGGATATCGTAAAACTGGACCGCTCCCTGATCTGTGGAATTGACAACGATGCCAGAAAACAGGAGAACGTCCGTACATATCTGGAAAGTTTCCATGAAAGAGGAATGCAGGTGCTTGCGGAAGGTGTGGAGACAAGAGAAGAGTGTGATTTTTTACGGTCTTTGGGAGTGGATCTGTTTCAGGGATACTATCTGGCTATGCCGGCATAAATACAAAAAGAGAGCGTGTGAAAGCACGTTCTTTTTTTAAAAAAATAAATTATCTGAAAAAACATAATAAAACAAACAATTATGAGAAATATAAAGGAAAAATAAAAAGAAATAAAAAAACAGGTTGACATAATGTAAAATGCGTGTTATATTTAAGACAACAAAAAAACAAGCAGCCATCACGAAGGGTGACGAGAAAGCTCTGGACGTGAAATCTAATGTAAGGAGGTACAGTCCAAAGGGAACATAAGCCATTGGCAGGGAGCAACCAAACACAGGTCATCAGGCTTCACTTGATGAAAGAATAAACATTCGGGAATGGAAACCAGTGACAGAGTACAAAAGAGAGCGGACAAAGAGGAACGGATAAAAGGTGATTTGTCCAGAACGTCATTTCGGTAAACAAAAGAAGAATGGATATAGAACAAAAGATGAAGTGAGGAGCAGTCCAATGGAGTGTGGAAATCATTAGGCGTCATCAGAAGTATCTGATGGCGTCTTTTGTTGTGCATGAATAAGAATTATCCACGGGTTTTGGAAATAACGTGACCAAAGATAATCCAGTGGGACATCTCCGATGCGTTATTACTGTCGATATAAAACGTCTGTCCGTAATAGGTGAGAGGTTCTAAGCGCCAGGGATCTGTCTGGCGAAGGCGGCGGATGTAAAGAAGACCGGTCACTTTGTTAATAAAAATACCGGTGTCGCCATCACGTATGGGATTCCGCGCGATTAATAAAATATCGTTTGCATGATAGACAGGAGACATATGATCACTTGTGACAAGAAGTGCACAATCAATCTGGTTTCCATAGCGTTTGCGGTATCCGGAAATATTGATTTTTTCGAGAGAACAGGAATCATACACCATTCCATCGTGCATGTTTCCACTTGGAATGATCATAGTGGTATAGTCCTCGCGGGAAACCGATGGAACCGTTTCCAGATTTCTGGCAAAATCGAATTCAAACTGTACAAGGGATTCAATAAAATGTAACTGTGTAGGCGAAAGATTGCGCATGCGGTCATAGGTCTGGAATAAATCAGAGGATTCGCCACATAATTCATAGAACATCTTTCCGGTAAGCTGGCTGAGCTTATATACGGTATAGACATCGACTTTTCCGGTATCCCCATTGGCAAGTCTTTTGTACGAGGAAAGGGACATATCTAGTGCTTTTGCCATATCCTGCTGTGAATAGCCGAGTTTAAAGCGCTCTCTTTCCAGATTTGTTCCAAGATTTCTGGATAATTGTTCGCGTGTCAGCATGAACCATCACCTCCAAATAAAATATCAAATCTATTATAATAATAAACGCTAAAAAGGTCAAATGACATATCGCGTTTCCGGATAAGGATCATTTCTGACCCCTGACCGACAAAAGTCGCCGGAAATATAAAAAAATTTAGCCCCGAATTGAAAAAATAGGAAAGATATAATCAATATGTAAATAAAAAGTCAAATTCAGTCAAAACAAAAAGAAAGGGGAAAGACGAAAGGTATAGGATAAATACATAAAAGGGAACTGATGCGTCCGGCATACAGTTCTTTTTTTTGTTTTTTATGTGAACGAGTGCACAAAAGCAGGAAATTATGGTAAACTGTTTCATAGGAATAATGAGCGGATGTATGCTCATGAAAAGGGGTATTATAAGTGGAAAAACAACGATTACATTATTATGAACAGCTTGCAGAACTGTATCCGACGATTGGAAAAGCATCTACGGAAATTATCAATCTGCAGTCTATTTTATATCTGCCAAAAGGCACGGAACATTTTTTGTCGGATATACATGGGGAATTTAAAGCATTTTCCCACGTATTGAGAAACGGGTCTGGAGCCGTCCGCAAAAAGATTGATGACGTATTCGGGCATACGCTAAGTACGGCAGATAAGATGTCTCTGGCAACACTGATTTATTATCCACAGAAAAAAATCGAGCTGGTGCGTCAGACCGAGGACGATATCGAGAACTGGTATAAGATCACACTGTACCGGCTGATCGAGGTGTGTAAGACAGTATCTTCCAAATACACCAGATCCAAAGTGCGCAAGGCGCTGCCGGAGGATTATGCGTATGTAATCGAGGAACTGATTACGGAAAAGCAGGAGGTTTTGAATAAAGAGGCCTATTACGAGGCAATTATCAACACCATTCTGGAACTTGGGCAGGCAGATAATTTTATTGTGGCACTGGCGGAACTGGTGCAGAGGCTGGTCATTGATCATCTGCATATTCTCGGGGATGTGTATGACCGCGGTCCGTCACCGGACCGGATTATGGATCAGCTGGAACAATATCATTCGTTTGATATCCAGTGGGGGAATCACGATATGGTATGGATGGGGGCAGCAGCCGGGCAGCTTGCCTGCATTGCATCTGTGATCCGGACAAGTATCCGGTATGGAAATCTGGATCTGATTGAGGATGGTTATGGCATCAATATGGTTCCGCTTGCAACATTTGCCATGGATGCTTACCGCGATGATCCGTGCAGACAGTTTGTACTGAAAGATTCCACGGATGAGGAACGCAGCAAGAAAGAAACGCTGATGAACCGGAAAATGCATAAGGCAATTGCCATCATAAAGTTTAAACTGGAAGGAAAGCTGATCCACAAATGGCCGGAGTATGGTATGGAAAACCGCTGTCTGCTGCACCGTATTAATTACGAGAACAAAACAGTGGAAATTGATGGAAAAACCTATGACATGCTGGATACCAGTTTTCCTACCATTGATCCGGAACATCCGTATGATCTGACACCTGAGGAACAGGAAGTCATGAACCGGCTGCGCACCTCGTTTATACACTGTGAGAAACTGCAGCGCCATGTACGGCTTCTGCTAAAACGAGGCAGCATGTATAAAGTCTACAACGGAAATCTGCTTTATCATGGATGTGTGCCGCTGAATCCGGATGGGACATTTAAGAAAGTAAATGTATATGGCAGGGAATACAGCGGAAAAGCACTCTATGATGTGCTGGAATCCTATGTCCGCAAGGCATTTTTCTCTCTGGATGAAAAAGAGAGGGAAAAAGGAAGGGATATCATGTGGTATATCTGGACGGCACCGGATTCTCCTTTGTACGGACGGAGTAAGATGGCAACGTTTGAGCGGTATTTTCTTGCGGACAAGTCCATGCATCATGAGAGTAAGAATGCGTATTATCATTTGTTTGACAAAGAGGAAACGGCAGATAATATACTTAAAGAATTCGGGCTGACGGGGGATTTTGTGCATATCATCAATGGTCATGTACCGGTAGAGCGCATTGCCGGCGAAAATCCGGTCAAGTGTAACGGAAAACTGATCCTGATCGACGGTGGATTTTCAAAAACATACCGGAGAAAAACGGGAATTGCAGGATATACACTGACGTACAATTCTTATGGACTGACGCTTTCTGCCCATGAACCGTTTGACTGGTCAAACGAGGCGGTAAGAGATGAACTGGATATTGTATCGCATCAGGAAGCAGTGGAATACCGGGATAAACGTATTCTGGTGGGTGATACAGACGTTGGTAAGCGCATGATGATCCGCATTGAGGAACTGAAAAAACTGATTCAGGCATATCAGGACGGCGAAATCGCCGAACGGGATGCCAGCAGTGCTTATAAATGGTAGAGGATAAGTTATGTATCAGGTAGAAGGCTACGCATTTGAAACAAAGGAACAGGAACATACAGCAAAACATGAGGTAGAGATCATCGGGTATATCCGGAAAAATACGAGAATGGATGATCCGGATATTGTGCTGGCGTTATATAACAAACTGGTGTTAAAAGAAATTTTTGTCACGCCGGTCGGATATGATTTTTTGCACAGGCTTCAGGAATATCTGTATACCATTCCCTATATCCGGAGAGAAGATATTCTTCCGATTACGGTGTATGAACCGGAAGGAATGGTTTCAAAAGAAAAAAGAAGCAAAGAGGAAATAAAGCAGAAGAAAAAAAGACAGAAAAACAAAGAGCATGTGGTCAGTAAAAACCGCCGGAAGAAGAACCGGGATTATCAGAAACTGTTTCACATCAGCACATTTTTCGCAGTTGTTTTTGCACTTGGCATCATTGGGATGCTTGTGATTACGTGGCTCAGCGAAGATAATGTGACGATTTTAAACTATGAAAATAAGGTGATTGATAAATACGAAATCTGGGAAAAACAGCTGGATGAACGGGAAAGCCAGCTTGAGGAGAGGGAATTGAGACTGACGGAACAGGAGGCAGAATAGAGATGGACAAAGTGAAGATCCTTGTGGTAGATGATGAGAGCCGGATGCGGAAGCTGGTACGGGATTTTTTGACCCGGCAGAACTATGAAGTCTTAGAAGCAGCAGATGGAGAGGAAGCACTGGATATTTTTTATAAAGACAAAGCGATCGCTTTGCTGATTCTGGATGTGATGATGCCAAAGATGAACGGCTGGGAAGTCTGCAGGGAAATCCGTCAGACATCCAAAGTCCCGATCATCATGCTCACGGCCAAAAGTGATGAGAGTGATGAACTTATGGGATTTGACCTTGGGGTTGATGAATATATAACCAAACCGTTTTCACCGAAAATTCTTGTGGCGCGTGTCGAAGCGATTTTGCGCCGGACCAATAAGATCGGCGATGCGGCCGATCTTAAGACGGCAGGAGAGATTATTCTGGATAAGACAGCACACGAGGTGAAAATTTCGGGAAATCCGGTAGAACTCAGTTTCAAGGAGTTTGAACTGCTGGAATATTTTATGAATAATCAGGGGATTGCCCTCTCGAGGGAACGCATTTTAAACAGTGTGTGGAATTATGACTATTTTGGGGATGCACGGACGATTGATACACATGTAAAAAAACTGAGAAATAAACTCGGGGCATGTGGAAGTTATATAAAAACCGTATGGGGAATGGGTTACAAGTTTGAGGTGTCCTAAATGGAAAAGAAACAAAAGACTTCCCTGACGTGGCAGCTGATTTTGACGATGGTTGTCATTGTTGCGGGAACGGTTGCGATGTGCTGGTTTTTTAATACCACCTTTTTGGAAAAATATTATATTTTTCATAAGGAAAAAGAGTTAAAAAGCAGTTTTGACCAGGTAAGGCTGATTTGTGAAAAGCAGGGGGATTCCAGTGATGATGCGTATGTGCAGTTCGAGAGAATCTGTGCAAACGGAAATATCAATATGCTTATTGCAGATCAGGACAGAAACCTGATATGGAGTTCCTACAGCAGTGCACAGCGTTTTCAGATGCAGATGGAGGACTGGCTGTATGGAAGTGACCGCAGCCGTGTGCAGGTGCTTTCATCCGGAAAGGATTATACGCTGCTTCGGCAGACCGATGAACGGCTGCAGTCGGAGTATCTGGTTCTTCTGGGAACTTTAAAAAATGGAAACAATCTTTACATGCGTGCGGCTGTGGAAAGCATTCGGGAAAGTGCGAGCATAACAAACCAGTTTTTTGTAATGGTGAGCACGGGAGCCATCATCTTAAGTGTGATTCTGATCATCGTTCTCTCGAAAGGAATTTCCCATCCGATCCATGCCTTATCCGATATTGCAAGAAGGATGACACAGCTGGATTTTGATGCAAAGTATATACCGGTACGTCATGTGAGCCGGGAGATTGATGAACTTGGAAATTCCATGAATGAATTGTCGGAGACACTGGAAGAGACGATTTCGGAACTAAAGACAGCAAACGTCAGCCTGCAGCAGGATATCGAGAAAAAAGAACAGATCGATGAAATGAGAAAAGAATTTCTTTCGAATGTTTCACACGAGCTGAAAACACCGCTGGCACTCATACAGGGATATGCGGAAGGATTAAAAGAATGCATCAATGATGATGCGGAGAGCCGTGATTTTTACTGTGATGTGATTATGGATGAATCGGAAAAGATGAATCATATGGTAAAGCAGCTGCTGACACTCAATCAGCTGGAGTTTGGCAATGATACCGTGGAAATGACACGGTTTGATATCACGGAGCTGATTGACGGCGTGATCCAGTCTGCATCCATCATGGCGGCACAAAAACAGGTGAATATCGAATTTTACAGGGAAGGTCCGGTATATGTCTGGGGGGATGAGTTTAAGGTGGAAGAGGTGATTACGAATTTCCTGACCAATGCCATGAACCATGCGGCAGGAGAAAAAAAGATTACCATTCGTTTTCAAAAACATGACCATCTGGTACGCACGAGTGTGTTTAATACCGGTGACCCGATTCCCGAAGAGGATCTTGACAAGATCTGGGTGAAATTCTATAAAGTAGACAAAGCAAGAACACGTGAATATGGTGGAAGCGGAATCGGATTGTCCATTGTCAAGGCAATCATGGATTCTTTTCATCAGAAATGCGGTGCAGTCAATCACCCGGACGGTGTGGAGTTTTGGATGGAATTGGAGACCAATAATTAATGCAAAGAAAAGATTGTCTTATTTTTCAGAATATGATACCATAAAATATAGATTATAGGGCAAAAGTGACAAGAGGGTAAAAGAGTATGAAAAAGAAAATAAGTCTGCCTGTGATGGCAGTGTCAGCAATACTCCTGTTGGGAGGCTGTGGAACCCAGATGTATGATTTGTCAGAGGACGAAGAAAATCTGGTCGTGCAGTATTCGGCGCATATTCTTGCAAAGTATAATATTGAGCAGAAAGACGGAATGACAGCCGCTTCATCCGAAGAGACACAGGAAACACAAAAACAGGACAGCCAGATGCCGGAGAGCCAGAATACCCAGAGTGCGGACAACAACATGGCGTCAGATGCCACGGGAGAAACCCAGACACAGGAGATGGAGACGATGCCGATCGCCGAGGCAATTGGACATGCATCGGGTCTGACCGTTTCTTACAAAGGATACAGGGTTCAGAATATCTATCAGGAGGGAGACTATTTTGCAGTAACTCCTGAGGATGGAAACAAACTTGTTGTGATGAAGTTTGAAATTAAAAATAAGGGAAAGAAAAAGGTCCGGCTGGATACAGAAAAACTCGGTATTACATTTTATGCATGTTTTGACGGAAAAAACAGGATAAAGGAGACTGCTTCGCTCGGAACCAGAAGTCTTTCCTCTTATGGGGAAACCATCAGGGGCGGAAAGAAGAAAACAGCGGTTTTACTGTTTCAGATTCCGAAAGACCAGGCTGATAAAATTTCGGGTGAGACACTGTATGCAGAAATAAAAGATACAATTTATTCTCTGAAATACAAATAAATGCCCCCAAATTTTACAAAATATGATATAATAAACATAAGGGATTACCAATACAGAAAAGTGCGGGAGGACGTATATGGATACAAATATTCTGTTAGAGTCAGGGACGAACGAATTAGAAATTTTAGAGTTTACATTAGGAGATAATCATTACGGAATCAACGTGGCAAAGATCAGGGAGATTTTGTCATACCAGAAGGTTACTCCTGTACCGAATACACATCCGAGCGTAGAAGGCATTTTTATGCCGCGCGAGGTGATGATTACGGTCATCAATCTGAAAAAGTGTCTTGGCATGGAGGATGATGGACAGGAAGGTCTGTTTATTATCACGAATTTTAATAAACTTGATGTGGCATTTCATGTGGATCAGGTGGTAGGAATTCACCGTGTATCATGGAATGAGATCATCAAACCGGATTCTACGATTAATGGAGAAGACGGAAGTGTTGCAACTGGTGTGATCAAGATGGACGGAAAACTGGTTGTTATTCTTGACTTTGAGGCAATTGTATCATCCATCAGTCCGGAAACCGGTCTTAGGGTCAATGATATTGAACAGATCGGGGAGAGAAGCCGGAGCGAGGATCCAATTCTGATTGCAGAGGATTCTCCGTTGCTGAGCAGTCTGATTACGGACTGCCTGAAAAAAGCAGGATACGAAAAACTGATTGTTACATGTAATGGACAGGAAGCATGGGACAAGATTCAGGAATTTGAAAAGGCGGGGACATTGGACGAGAACGTTCATTGTGTCATTACCGATATTGAAATGCCCCAGATGGACGGACATCGTCTTACGAAGCTGATCAAATCAGATGACAAACTGAAACATCTTCCGGTTATCATTTTCTCCTCTCTTGTAAATGAGGAAATGAGAAGAAAAGGGGAGTCGCTTGGTGCAGATGCACAGCTGACCAAACCTGAAATCGGAAGTCTTGTAGATGCCATTGATGAATTACTTGCAAAGAGAAACAAATAAATTCCGGCAAAACAGTAAGGGGTGTGATGGCTTCATCACATCCCTTTGCAGGTTTATGGAATAAACAGATGGAATGGAGAAAAACACATGGGAGACCACTCATCGGAAAATTATCTGGATCAATTATTAAATTCCATGCATGGAGAAGAAACGGAACATCCGAAGGAACAGCCGGCAGCAAAACAGGTTCTGAGAGATGATTTTGAAAAGCAATTGTTTGGAGAAGAAGAAACGAAGGAAAAGGCAAAAGCGAAAAATGAAGAAGATTTTTTGAGGGAGTTTGAGGAAGAACTGCTCAAGGAAGATATTCCGGAGTATACCGAGAGCCTGAATCAAAAAAAACAGGAAGAAAAAGCCACACAGATTGACGCTTCCTTGGATGATCTGCTCGATAATATTCCACAGGATGATTTTTCGACAGGGGATGCAGCAAAGGAAGAAGAAACCGGTTTTCAGGGGAAAAGTCCGTTGGAAACTGCAATACCACCCGATGAGGATGATTTCGAGGTGAATACACTTGATGATGCAGTCGGAACGTTTGACAGCAATCTGCCAAAAGAAGAGGATGGAGAACTGGATCTGTCAGGGCTTTCGGATTCGGATCTTATGGATATGCTTTCCGGAGATCAGGATTTATCGGATCTGGGGGATATGCTTTCTTCTGATCAAGATGGAAAACCTTTGGAAGAAACTGATTCCATCGGTGATTTTGCAAGATCGGAAATGAATCCGCAGGAAGAAGAGGCGGATAAGATTCCAGAACTTACAGAGCAGGAAGACATACCGGCACAGGCAGAAGAAACCGCTTCCAATGGGAAAAATAAAAAAAAGAAAAAGAATAAGAAAGAGAAAAAAGAGAAAGAAGGCGGCTTCTGGCAGAAACTTTCCCGGATTATTTTCGGAGAGGATGATGAGGAAGAAAAGCAGGCGGTTGACATCGGAAATACACAGGGAGCGGATGTCAGTGAACTTTCGGAGGAAAACCAGCAGATCTTAAAGGAACTTGAAGGTACAGGCGGTGATGCCGGAAGGGAACCGGAAAAGAAAAAGGAAAAACCGAAAAAAGAGAAAAAACCGAAGAAAGAAAAGAAGCCCAAACAGCCAAAACCGCCGAAACCGAAAAAGGAGAAAAAACCTAAGGAAGTGGATAACACACCGCCGCTGCCAAAGGGACCGGTGATTGCGATTGTTCTTATGGCAGTGTCATTGTTTGCATTTGTCATGATTGTGACAAATCTTTTGGGGTATCAGGCAAACTTAAGTCAGGCAAAGGAAAAATATGAGCAGGGTTCTTATGTGGAGGCATACCGTAAGCTGCAGGGGCTTTCGATCAAGGAGCGCGATGAAAAGCTTTATCATCAGCTGGCAACTCTTGCTGCTGTCTCGGAAAAGTATCAGGCATATCTCGTATTTGATAATTACGGTTCAAAAATTGATGCACTTGATGCACTGGTATGTGCATATGGGCGTTATGACCTGAACCAGAAAAATGCCAAAGAGTATGGCTGTGAAGATCAGCTGGAGAAGATCGGAGGAAAGATTATCAAAGCACTGCTGAAAGATTATGATATGACAGGGGATGAGGCACTGGATATCTACCAGACCAGAAAGCGGGATGATTATACGGTAAAATTGCATCAGAAGCTGAAAGAACTTGGGCTGGGATAAAAAAATAGCAGAAAGTAAGGCAGGAGACTGTTAATTTAGGAGTAAGACCTATATGATTGCAATAATAGACTACAACGCTGGAAATTTAAAAAGCGTGGAAAAAGCATTGCATTTTCTCGGAGAAGACTGTGTGATCACACGTAATTTTCACGAGATTGAGACCGCAGACAAAGTGATTCTTCCGGGAGTCGGTGCATTTGGCGATGCGATGGAACAATTGAAAAAATACGAGCTGGACAAGGTGATTCATCAGGTGACAGCGGAAAATAAGCCATTTCTTGGCATCTGTCTGGGACTGCAGCTTCTCTTTGAGGGAAGCGATGAGAGTCAGGGTGTAGAGGGACTCCATGTGCTGGACGGACAGATTCTGCGGATTCCGGATCAGTCGGGACTTAAGATTCCGCACATCGGGTGGAATTCTCTGCATTTACAGAATGACGGAAGACTTTTTGCTGGGCTGGAGGAAAATCCGTATGTATATTTTGTACATTCCTATTATCTGAAAGCAGCGGATGAACAGATAGTGAAAGCAACCACACAGTACAGTACGACAATTCATGCATCGGTAGAATCCGGAAATACATTTGCATGTCAGTTCCATCCGGAAAAGAGCGGTACGGTTGGACTTTCGATTTTGAAAAATTTTGCAAAGCTGCAGGGAGGAAATGCATAGTGTTTACGAAGAGAATTATTCCTTGTCTGGATGTGAATGACGGACGTGTGGTAAAAGGCATTAACTTTGTGAATTTAAGAGATGCCGGAGATCCGGTAGAGGTCGCAGCAGCTTACGACAAGGCGGGCGCAGATGAAGTAGTCTTTCTGGATATTACCGCATCTTCCGATCACCGTGCAACGGTGGTAGACATGGTGCGTAAGGTTGCAGAGAAGGTGTTTATCCCGTTTACGGTAGGCGGTGGTATCCGTACGGTGGAGGATTTTAAGGTACTGCTTCGGGAAGGTGCCGACAAGATTTCCATTAATTCTTCCGCAATCAATACACCGGAGCTGATTGGAAATGCAGCGGACAAGTTTGGCAGCCAGTGTGTGGTAGTCGCCATTGATGCCAGACGAAGAGAGGATGGAAGTGGCTGGAATGTTTACAAAAACGGCGGTCGTATTGATACCGGGCTTGACGCTGTAGAATGGGCAATGAAAGCTAACAGACTTGGTGCGGGAGAAATTCTTCTGACCAGCATGGACTGCGATGGAACAAAGGCAGGGTATGATATTGAACTGACCAGACAGATTGCAGACAATGTTTCCATTCCAGTGATTGCATCCGGTGGTGCGGGCACAAAAGAACATTTTTATGAGGCCCTGACAGAGGGACATGCAGATGCAGCACTGGCAGCGTCCCTGTTTCATTATAAGGAGCTGGAGATCATGGATCTGAAAAACTATCTGGCAGACCGCGGTGTCTCCGTGCGTAGATAGGAGTGGATGAAATTATGGCAATGATAACAAACGACTGGCTTCCGGCAGTCCGTGAGGAATTCGCCAAACCATATTACCGGCAGCTGTATCAGTTTGTGAAAGAAGAGTATAGCCGCACGGTTGTGTATCCGCCGGCAGAGGATATTTTTAATGCACTGCATTTTACACCGCTTAGTGAGGTAAAAGTACTGATTCTGGGACAGGACCCGTATCACAATGAACATCAGGCACATGGTCTTTCGTTTTCTGTCCTTCCGGATCAGAAAGAAATTCCGCCATCTCTGCAGAATATTTATAAAGAACTGCAGGATGATCTGGGGTGTAAAATTCCAAACAACGGCTATCTGAAAAAATGGGCAGATCAGGGTGTACTGCTTTTGAATACCGTGCTTACGGTGCGGGCGCATCAGGCAAATTCCCATCAGGGAAGAGGATGGGAGCAGTTTACGGATGCGATCATTCAGGCAGTGAATGCGCAGGATCGTCCGATTGTGTATATGTTGTGGGGACGTCCGGCGCAGAGCAAAATACCGATGCTTACAAATCCAAAGCACCTGATCTTAAAGGCACCGCATCCAAGTCCGCTTTCCGCGTATCGCGGGTTCTTTGGATGCAGACATTTCAGTCAGGCAAATCAGTTTCTAAAAGAACATGGAATCGAGCCGATTGACTGGCAGATAGAAGACATTTAAGAAATTTCTTGATAAAAAGAGGAGTGCCCCATTGTCCAATGGACAATGGGGCGAATTATGAAAAAATAACAAGTTAGTAACTTTGCTTTCTTTTATGTTCTTATAATAGCATCTGATTGTGAATAAAATATGAACAAAACGAAAAGAAATTGTTATCTTTTCGTAATTATAACCAAAATACGGAAAAATACCACAAAAGTATTGTAAAAACAGTGAAAAAGCGATAGGATAAAAGAAAGAATTGTGTGAAAGAGGTGATACTATGAGAGGAATTTCGATGTATGATTCATCGTCAGTAAGTACTTTATTTTCCAGTCTGGGTTCTTCGAAAAGCACAGGAAGTGGCCTGTTTGGAATCAATTTAAGTGAGTATGCAAGTATTCGCAGTGGTTCTTATGGCAAATTAATGCGCTCTTATTTTTCAATGGATTCCACGAAGGGCACCTCGAAGTCGGATGACAGCACCAAAAATACGATCGAGGATCTGGCCACGACCACATCAACGTCAAAAGACAGTACCAAGACGCTGGCTGCGATTGAGTCCGATGCCAAGGAACTGACAGACTCTGCCAAGGCATTGTATACCCGCAGTAACAACAAGGTGTTTACAAAGGATTCCGGGGGCAGCTACGATACGGACAAGATCTACAAAGCAGTAAAGCGTTTTGCGGATGATTACAACTCCATGCTGGATACAGCCGGCAAGTCATCGACGAACCGCATTTCCCGGTCGGTAAGTTCTATGAAAAATGAGACTTCTTACAATGAGAAACCCTTAAAGGAAATAGGAATTACGGTCGATGAAAAGACCGGCAGGCTGTCGGTGGATGAGACAACGTTTAAGAGTGCGGACACAGAGAAAATAAAGAACCTGTTCAATGGAACCGGTTCCTACGCATACAGTGTGGCAACAAAGGCAGCCATGACAGAGTCCTATGCAAAGTCAGAAGCCGCAAAATCCAATACATATACGAAGGATGGCACGTATAATTACAATTATAACAGCGGAAATATTTTTACAGATATGTTTTAAATAGTTGAAAATGAGTTTTCGAAATGCAGGAAACCCTCTTTGCTGGACAGACCAGCAGAGAGGGTTTCCTGTTTTTACCAAACAGACAGAGGGTAACAGATTAATCATCTGCCTCCTCATCTGCAGTTGTATTGTATACCTGACGTTTTCTTGCCATAACATCACTTTCGAGATATTCGTCATAAGTAGAAACCTTGTCTACCATGCTTCCATCCGGAAGAAACTCGATGATGCGGTTCGCAGTTGTCTGTACGACCTGATGGTCACGGCAGGCAAACAGGATGACACCAGGGAATTTGATCATACCATTATTCAATGCGGTGATGGATTCCATATCCAGGTGGTCTGTCGGCTCATCAAAGATCAAAACGTTGCTTCCCATGATCATCATGCGGGAGAGAAGGACACGGACTTTTTCTCCACCGGAGAGGACACGCATCTTTTTTACACCATCTTCACCGGCAAAAAGCATACGGCCGAGGAAACCGCGGACATAAGTTGCGTCTTTGATCTCGGAGTATTGGGTCAGCCAGTCAACGATCAGCTCATCGGAATCAAAGATGGCGGTATTATCCTTCGGGAAATAAGACTGGCTTGTTGTAACTCCCCATTTGTAAGATCCTTCATCCGGTTCCATTTCCCCGGCGAGAATTTTAAACAATGTTGTCTTTGCAAGCTCATTTCCACCGACAAAGGCGATTTTGTCATCGTGTCCGACAATAAAGGAAATGTTGTCAAGAACTTTTACACCGTCAATGGTTTTACTGATTCCGTCTACGGTCAGAACTTCATTTCCGATTTCACGGTTTGGACGGAAATCAATGTACGGATATTTACGGCTGGAAGGACGGATGTCATCTAGCTGGATTTTTTCCAGGGCACGCTTACGGGAAGTTGCCTGCTTGGATTTGGAAGCATTTGCAGAGAAACGGGAGATAAACTCCTGCAGCTCTTTGATTTTTTCTTCCTTTTTCTTGTTGGCTTCTTTCATCTGACGGACAAGAAGCTGGCTGGATTCATACCAGAAATCGTAGTTTCCGGCATACAGCTGGATTTTGCCGTAATCCATGTCTGCAATGTTGGTGCAGACTTTGTTTAAGAAATAACGGTCATGGGAAACCACGATAACCGTGTTTTCAAAGTTGATCAGAAATTCTTCTAACCATGCGATGGCATCAAGATCCAGGTGGTTGGTCGGCTCATCGAGAAGAAGAATGTCCGGGTTGCCAAACAGTGCCTGCGCAAGAAGTACTTTGACTTTTGCGGCACCCGGCAGGTCTGCCATCTGTGTGTAGTGATCCTCGGTCGGAATTCCAAGACCGTTTAACAGGGTGGCAGCATCGGATTCGGCATTCCA
>UMJA01017071.1_pt1 | contig 18471 bp, 18 predicted proteins | sample 1965901 | NCBI WGS metagenome assembly UMJA01 (sample SAMEA4836138, study PRJEB28245) | human gut metagenome | biome: gut microbiome; material: fecal sample | place: Denmark | collected 2008 | reverse complement strand
AGGGAAAGAGTGTAAAGCACTGTTGTTTTTGATTGTCTTCCAAAAGGTTCATCATATTTTCCTCCGCTTTCATAGAATAAATTTCCGGTGTTAATTTTTCACCGGAGAGAAGTTCATTGACATTGATATCGAGAGTAGCACAAAGTTCGTTCAGAATCGAAGTGTCAGGAATACTGTTTCCGTTTTCCCATTTGGATATGGTTTTATCACTGACGCCGATCCGGTCACCGAGATCTTTCTGTGTAAATCCTCTGGCTTTTCTGGATTGTTGTATAAATTCGCCAATATTATTTTGTGACATAGTGGAACCTCCATTTCGTAAGAGACAGTTGCTGCAGTGTCTGTCTGCTTTCAGTATAGAAGAAACGTGCAGAGAATACAATCTATGAGTTGGAGAGTTGGAGGTTCGCAGTCTCAGAAAAAGAGAAGGACGGTTCCGTTAAAAGAATTCTCCCCAAAGGAGAATCTGAAAGAAATAGCTTTCAAAAAGAAACCTCTCATTTTATAATAGAAAGAAGCAGACAAGAGAGGATATGAAATATGAATAAGAAAAATGAATATCAGGATGAGGGATTAAAGGGCAATGAAAGAATAGAAGATGCAATTTTTGCGCTTCAGAAAGAAGCCACACAGGAGCAGCTTGCACATACGTTGACGGTGATCCGGCGGCGGATGAAAGAGGGAGGACAACTGATCGTTGCTGTGGAACCGGATCCGGCACAGGCACAAATGAAGTTACAGACAGTGAGGACTCCGGACGGTAAAATCTGGTGGTCGGCATTTACCAGCTTTGAGGAAGAATTAAAAGGTGCAGATCAGGTGAAGTCGACATTTTTGTCAGAGATCGGCAGGATGTTTGAAGCAGCACTTACTGTGCCGGAGATCGCAGGGATTATTATCAATCCCTGGAACCGGACAATCATGTTGGATAAACATCTGATCCGGATTATTATGCCGGACTGAAAAAATTATATTTTTTGTAACCATATGAGATACGATTCGAAAAGAACAGTGATACTATCGGGGAAACAGTATGTTCAGACCAATGAGAAGAAAGAAAAGGGAATCAGCACAGAGACAGCAAAACAATTATTGCTTCATGAGCGGCGCAACAGTCGGAGCAATATAGAGCTTACCGATCCGGAGGCGGATGTGACATTTTCTCGTATGAGACAAAATTAAGGAGGTATACAATGAGGATGATGGTTATGATAATCTATCTATTATTTTTAATATGCATGATCGTTTATTATGGAAAAATGATGTATAGAAATTATCAAAAAGAACTTCCTTTAGGATATGGGCAAAATAAAATCGTGTATTTTATGATCCTGCTATGTATCATAATCGGTCAATACACCATTCCTTCTGCTTGGGGACGACTGAGTGTAATTTTAATATTCGGAGTTGCATTCTTTTTGATCTATGCAATGATTGGTCTTCATAATAGAAAGAATCATTCCGGAGAATTATTTCGCTTATATCAAAAAGAAGTTACCACAGCAAAGAGGTGTATCATCATAGGCACAGGAGTTGTTGTAGTTGCTTTATTTTTGGTCTGTTTTATAAAAAAATAAACTAAATCTGCATCCGGATGACAAGCCTCCCCGCTTTATAAGCCGCATTCATCTGCCCGTGCATCTGCTTTTTGAGCACCGCATACATTGCGGCAATGCTTCCCTCTAAAATGCGGTTTACCGACACTTCCTGCAAGGATTGTGCCAAAGGCACAGACAGGACAACCGAATATCGGAACAGTTCTTCCGTCAGTTGTGTCATCACCTTTGTGCGTTCCTGGATGATGGTAACATACTGGCGGGAGACAGCAGATAACGGTTCCTTTTCCAAAAGTTCCAGGTAGCCGCAGATGGCAGTCAGCGGTGTGCGCAGATCGTGGGAAATGCTCGTGATGGCAGCCTGCAGCTGGGTGTTTCCCTGTTTAAAACAATGCTGCATGGCACGGAGCTGTTCCAGGGACTGGTTGAGCGTATCCGCCAGAAGACACAAATCTTTATCCCGGCAGGAAAGTGTAATCGGTTTATCAAATATGGAATTCTTTTGGTTTTCGTTATTCTGCTTCCTATATTGGTGACGAACCAGCTGGGAATGGGGGACCCATTTTTTTGCAAATACCTCTGTCCACAGGGAGTATTAGAGGGGGCACTTCCACTTTCGATTGCAAATGCAGGCATCCGTGCGGCATTGGGAAAGCTGTTTACATGGAAGGCCGGAATACTGGTTGCGGTCGTGTTGTTAAGCCTTATGTTTTATCGCCCGTTCTGCAAATGGATCTGTCCGCTTGGCGCAGTCTATGCGCTTTTTAATAAAGTATCTCTTTTACAGATGCATATAGATACCGGTAAATGTGTATCTTGCGGCAAATGTACCGGTGTCTGTAAAATGGATGTGGATGTGGTCCGGCATCCAAATCATACGGAATGTATACGCTGCGGAGCATGTGTGAAGGAATGTCCGGTAGAAGCAATCAGTTATAAGTATGGATTTGCGGAAAAATCAAAAAAGAAGAAGGAGAATAATTAAAATGAAAAAACTTACAGTAATGTTACTGGTTATGACTCTGGTATTTGGACTTGCCGCTTGTGGCAATGCCTCGGAAAAAGGCAGCAATGTGACGGAAACGCAGGCACAGTCTGCAGAAGATACAGGGGCTGGTAATGCAGAACTCAACAAACTGTACGAAAAGGAAAATGCCATTATTGCGAAACATCAGGAATTGTGGAATACGGTTTTTAATAACATTGACAAGGACAAAGCCGCAGACGCAGGAGAACAAAATTATGGAACGTTTCTGGAGACACAGCTGGATCATGTGAAGGACCAGTTTTCGGAGGCAGACCTGAAAAAGCTGGATAAGGATATCGAAGAGATTAAGAAAATCGAGGATCAGGTAACGGAACTTACCGCGCAGATGGGAACAGAAAATTCCGGCGCCCAAAGCGCGAATGCAGAAACATCCGTCTTTCCGTCTTTTCAGGCGAAGGATCTGGATGGAAATAAGGTGGACAGCAGCATTTTTTCACAGAATGCGGTAACGGTTGTTAATTTCTGGTTTAATGGATGCACGCCATGTGTGGAGGAACTTCCGGCACTCAACAAATTAAATGAAGAACTGAAGGCAAAGGGCGGTCAGGTCATTGGCGTAAACACGGATTCACTCGATGGTAACAAAGAGGGAATTGCGGAAGCAAAAAGCATTCTGAAAAAACAGGGGGCAGACTATACCAACCTTTCCCTTGATTCGGACAGTGAGGCCGGTAAATACGCAACAAATATTATGGCATTTCCAACGACAGTTCTCGTTGACCGTAATGGCAACATTGTCGGAGATCCAATCATGGGCGGAATCACGAGTGATGAAGTTTACAAAAAGGTGACAGCTGCGATTGACCAGATCTTAGAGAAGGATAAGCAGTAAGATGGATACGGATAGGGTGGTAACTTTAAAAGGAGAATCCCATGGAATATGAACACATTGTCCATTCGTTTGAACCGGTGTACGACAAAGCTTCCGAAATTCTCATATTAGGAACCCTGCCGTCCGTCAAATCAAGAGAAAACAATTTTTATTACGGGCACAAACAGAACCGTTTCTGGAAAGTGCTTGCAACACTTTTAAAGGAGCCGGTTCCGCATACAATTGAGGAGAAAAAAGCCATGCTGCTTGCCCACCGGATTGCCCTGTGGGATGTGATCCAAAGCTGTGACATCAAAGGCTCAAGCGACAGCAGTATTAAAAATGTACAGCCGACGGATATTGGCATGATTCTGGAAAAAACGAACATAACACGTATTTATGCAAACGGAAACAAGGCAGGACAGCTTTATAAAAGATACCAGTTTCCGGTCACGGGGATCGAAGCGATGGTGCTTCCATCCACAAGTCCGGCAAATGCCGCGTGGTCGCTGGAACGGCTGTGTGAGGCGTGGCATGTGATTCTGGAACAATGATAACAGAGCCTTTTATAAAAGATTTAAAAAGCCATCTTTGTAAAGAAAGATGGCTTTTTTTAGTATAAATAAACGGTAAAGTGACGAAATGACAAAGAAAAAATATGAAAAAATTGAACAAATAACGGAAAAATATGAAAATTTTTAATGTGAACCAAAAAATATTCTATAGTTTATGAGATAAAAATCCCGTATACTAGCATTACAAACAAAACAAGAAGGGGGAAATTCTTATGAAAAAGAAAATTGTTGCAATTATGATGATGGCGGTACTTGCACTTTCAACCGCAGCATGCGGAGCCGATGGGGGAAACAACGGCGGTGGCACACAGGCAGGCAATACAGGGGGAGGCACTTCTACCTCAACTGTCGCAAACAAGGATAAACCTTTGGTATGGTTTAACCGTCAGCCGTCAAACAGTTCTACAGGAGAGCTTGATATGACAGCACTCAATTTTAACAAAGATACTTATTATGTAGGGTTTGATGCAAATCAGGGTGCAGAACTTCAGGGTACCATGGTAAAAGATTACATCGAGAAAAATATTGACAAGATTGACCGTAACGGAGATGGCGTGATCGGCTATGTTTTAGCAATCGGTGATATCGGTCACAATGATTCCATTGCCCGTACAAGAGGTGTCAGAAAAGCACTTGGAACAGCAGTGGATAAAAACGGCGAGGCAGACAGTGCACCGGCAGGAACCAATACCGATGGAAAAGCATCACAGGTTCAGGACGGAAGCATTGAAGTAGGTGGAAAAACCTATGTGATCCGTGAACTTGCTTCCCAGGAAATGAAAAACTCAGCAGGTGCTACATGGGATGCAGCAACAGCCGGCAATGCGATTGGTACATGGTCATCTTCTTTCGGGGATTCCATTGATGTCGTTGTATCCAACAATGATGGAATGGGAATGTCAATGTTTAATGCATGGTCAAAGGATAACGGTGTACCGACATTCGGATATGATGCAAACAGCGATGCGGTTGCAGCAATTGCAGAAGGCTACGGTGGAACGATCAGCCAGCATGCAGACGTACAGGCATACCTGACACTGCGTGTTCTTAGAAATGCACTGGATGGTGTAGATGTTGACACGGGTATCGGAACTGCAGACGATGCAGGAAATGTATTAAGCAGTGACGTTTATGTATACAAAGAAGACGAGAGATCTTACTATTCCCTGAACGTGGCAGTAACCGCTGATAATTACAAAGATTTTACAGATTCTACCGTTGTATGGGAACCGGTATCCAAGCAGTTAGATGCATCTGCCCATCCGACAAAGAAGGTATGGCTGAATATTTACAATGCTTCTGATAACTTCTTAAGTTCTACCTATCAGCCGCTGTTACAGAAGTATGATGACCTTTTAAATCTGGATGTTGAGTACATTGGTGGTGACGGACAGACAGAGTCTAATATCACAAACCGTCTGGGCAATCCGGGACAGTACGATGCTTTTGCCATCAACATGGTGAAAACAGATAATGCAGCTTCTTACACAGCTCTTTTAAATCAGTAAAACAACTTAACTTCGGGGGGAGAAATACGGTTCTCTCCCCGAAAACAAAAGGATAGGAGCGGATAGTATGGGGGATCAGAGCAAAGATATTATCTTATCGATACGTGGCATGAGTAAATCATTTGGCCGCAACAGAGTACTTGATCATATCAACCTTGATGTGAGAAAAGGAACAGTTATGGGACTTATGGGAGAAAATGGTGCCGGTAAGTCAACAATGATGAAATGTCTTTTTGGAACTTATCAGAAAGACGAAGGAACTATATACCTTGACGGAAAAGAAGTGAATTTTTCCGGTCCGAAGGATGCACTTGAAAATGGGATTGCAATGGTGCATCAGGAGTTAAACCAGTGTCTGGAGAGAAATGTTGTGGATAATCTCTTTCTTGGCAGATACCCGGTAAATTCCCTTGGGATGATCGATGAGGGAAGAATGAAAAATGAAGCCTCGGAATTATTCCGGAAACTGGGAATGACGGTAAATCTGGATCAGCCGATGAGAAATATGTCCGTTTCCCAGCGGCAGATGTGTGAAATTGCAAAGGCGATCTCATATAATTCGAAAGTAATCGTATTGGATGAGCCAACATCATCACTTACCGTACAGGAAGTGGATAAACTTTTTGATATGATGCGGATGCTTCGTGACCAGGGCATCTCCCTTATTTATATTTCCCATAAAATGGATGAAATATTTGAGATCTGTGATGATATTTCCGTACTCCGGGATGGAAATCTGGTCATGACAAAAAGTGCAAAAGAAACAAATATGAATGAACTGATTACTGCAATGGTAGGCCGTGTGCTGGAAAACCGTTTTCCACCGGTGGATAATCAGCCGAAAGATGTTATTTTATCAATCCAGCATTTGTCCACAAAATATGAGCCGTATTTACAGGATGTTACATTTGATGTCCGTGAAGGGGAGATTTTTGGCTTATATGGCCTTGTGGGAGCCGGACGGACAGAATTGCTGGAAACCATATTCGGTATCCGCACAAGAGCTGCAGGCCGTGTTTATCTGAACCATAAGCTTATGAATTTCAGCTGTGCAAAAGAGGCAATGGATTATGGATTCGCGCTTATTACGGAAGAACGGAAGGCAAATGGATTATTCCTGAAAGGGAATCTTACATTTAATACAACCATTGCAAATCTTAATGCATATAAAAAAGGCGCGGCACTTTCAGAACCGAAAATGACAAAGGCTACCGCAAATGAAATTAAAGTCATGCATACCAAATGTCTGGGACCAAACGATATGATTTCAAGTCTTTCCGGAGGAAACCAGCAGAAGGTTATTTTTGGAAAGTGGCTCGAGCGTGAACCGAAGGTGTTTATGATGGATGAACCGACAAGAGGAATTGATGTCGGCGCAAAATATGAAATTTATGACCTGATCATACAGATGGCAAAACAGGGAAAGACCATTATCGTGGTTTCTTCTGAGATGCCGGAAATCCTTGGTATTACAAACCGGATCGGTGTCATGTCGAACGGACGGCTTGCGGGCATTGTCAATACAAAGGAAACGAATCAGGAAGAATTACTTCGCCTCAGCGCGAAATATTTATAGGCAGGGGGGACAGATATGGCAAATAGCAAGATTCTTACAGCGGAGCAGGAAAAAACACTGCGTCAGCCGATTGAGGAATATGTCGGAAAAATACAAAAAGAGATTGATGAACTCAGAAAAGATGGTACGGCAAAAGTTATTATGTACCAGAGCAGGATCGAAAACGTAAAAAGAGATAAAACACTTTCCAAAGGGGAAAAAGATTCTGAGATTGCATCCTGCCAGAAGGAGCTTGAACAGGCAAAAGCGGTAGAGGCACAGAACAAAGACCAGATCGCAAAACTGATCGGGAAAGCAGAAAATTATCTCAAAAATAATTTTGACAAGTATTATAATGCAGTTAAGGCAAGTTGTATAGCGGAAAAGGAACAGGCACTGCAGGAGCATCAGCAGAAACTTGCAAAGATTGAAAAGGAACACAAAGAAACTCTGGCAAAGACTTCCGCCCAGGCCGAGGTCAAAGAAGAAAATTATGTATATAAGAACCGTGTTTCCAATGAAAAGATTGAACTGGAAAAAGAGTATCAGAGGATTAAAGACCGGAAGCATGATGCGTACAGTTACAAGTATCATCTGATTGATCTGCTCCGGTTGTCCAAATTCACATTTGCAGAAAATCAGGCACAGAAATGGGAAAATTATAAGTATACATTTAACCGGAGAACATTCCTTTTACAGAATGGACTCTACATCGCGATTATTCTTATTTTTGTTGCGTTATGTATCATAACTCCAATCAAAAAAGGAACGCCGCTGCTTACCTATAACAATATCTTAAATATTCTCCAGCAGGCATCGCCAAGAATGTTCTTGGCACTTGGAGTTGCAGGACTCATTCTTCTTACCGGAACGGATCTTTCCGTTGGACGAATGGTTGGTATGGGAATGACAACCGCAACCATTATCATGCATCAGGGTGTAAATACAGGTGGTGTGTTCGGACACATCTTTGATTTTACGAAAGTACCGACACCGGCAAGAGTCGTTCTTGCACTGGTAGCATGTATTGTATTATGTACGTTCTTTACAAGTATAGCCGGATTTTTTACAGCGAAATTCAAGATGCATCCGTTTATATCGACCATGGCAAACATGCTTGTCATTTTTGGTCTGGTCACCTATGCGACAAAAGGTGTTTCCTTCGGAGCGATCGAGCCGACCATTCCGAATATGGTAATTCCAAAAGTCAATGGATTCCCGACCATCATTCTCTGGGCAGTTGCAGCAATTGTCATTGTATGGTTTATCTGGAACAAAACAACCTTTGGTAAAAATCTTTATGCAGTCGGAGGAAATCCGGAGGCAGCAGCTGTTTCAGGAATTTCTGTCTTTGCAGTAACACTTGGTGCATTTATTATGGCAGGTATCCTTTACGGATTTGGTTCCTGGCTTGAATGTACCCGAATGGTAGGATCTGGTTCTGCCGCTTATGGACAGGGCTGGGATATGGATGCCATTGCAGCCTGTGTTGTCGGTGGTGTATCATTTACCGGTGGTATTGGTAAGATTTCCGGTGTTGTTACCGGTGTATGTATCTTTACAGCATTAACATACTCCCTCACAATACTGGGTATTGATACAAACCTCCAGTTCGTATTCTCAGGTATTATCATCCTTGTTGCAGTAACACTGGATTGTCTGAAATACGTTCAGAAAAAATAAAACATATACTCTCCTCTATAATGAAAAAGCAGGGATGCCGGTGATGCATGAAACATGCAGGGCATCTCTGTTTTATGTTGGAAAGGTTTTACTTTATCTGGACAAATTGCTATAATAAATAAAATAACATGGGGGAAGAGGTATGTATACATTATTGCTGGTGGATGATGAAGAAGAAGTCATTGAAGCCATCGTTAAAAAAGTCAAATGGGAGGAACTCGGTTTTCAGGTTACCGGGCATGCAAACAACGGATTTAAAGCAATGGACATGCTTGAAGAAATGCAGCCGGATGTTGTTATGACGGACATCCGGATGCCGTATATGGACGGACTGGAATTGTGTGCGCATATAAAAGCAAAGTATCCGGCAACAAAAATTCTGCTTTTTACCGGGTTTGATGATTTTGAATATGCAAAAGAAGCCGTGCATCTTGAAATCGAGGAATATATTTTAAAGCCGCTCAATGCTGTTGAAATAACAGAAGTGTTTAAGCGTCTGAAAGAGAAACTGGACTATGAGATCAGTGAAAAAAGAAATACGGATCTTTTGAAAAAATATTATGCGGATTCCCTTCCGATGCTGCAGGCGAATTTGTATACAACGCTTATTGAAGGACGTATTCCGGAAGAGGAGATGCCGCATTATTTTAAGGATTACCAGATTGCTTTTACAGGCCCGTGGTATTGCTGCCTGATCATACACACATCGGCAAGTCAGGTTCCGGAGGGCATGGATATACGGCTGCTTTCGGTATCGGTAGACCGGCAGGCAGGGGAGAACCTCGGGGAAAAATGGAACGCGAAGCGTTTTCGCTATCTTGGGGATACCATTATGATTATGCAGTTAAAAAGTGAGGAAGAAATTTCAGAACTGACGGATGCCTGTGACCGTTTCTGTAAATATATCCATCATATTATGGGGGCAAAAGTAACCATAGGGATCGGTCAGGTATGTGGGCACATTGCAAAGATTGCAGCATCGTATCAAAGCGCCAGGGAAGCGGTTTCCTATCGTGTTTTATATGGAAGCAACCGGGCGATAAATTTAAAAGAGATTGTTCCACAGAGAAAAATCCAAAGGGATGCCGGAGAGAAAACAGAACTGTCCAATGTGTTCAAAAAGATCTGCCTTGGAGAAAATGAAGATATTGCAAATGCCATAGAAGTTTACATGCAGCATAAATTCCTTGACCTGAAATCATTGGAAAAATATCATGTGGCAGTTATGGAACTCATTGGCGAACTGTATCATTTTATGGTCAACAATGAAATGGATACCACAAAAATACCGGGAGGTATCGGTTCTTTGTATAATGAACTGTGTAATTTAGAACCGCAGGTTTTGCAGAAATGGCTTTTAAAATTCTGCTGTATGCTGCATGATGACATGGCAGATGCCCGGTATCATTCCAAGAAATCCCTGATCGGGAGGGCAAAAGAATATGTGCACGACAATTATCAGCAGGAAGATTTAGGGCTTGACGATATCTGTAAAGAACTGGGCGTGTCAAATTCTTATTTTTCAAGCATGTTCAAAAAAGAAACAGGGAATTCTTTTGTCGGATACCTGACGGAATACCGTATGGATAAGGCGGCACGCATGCTTGTGGAAACCGCGGAAAAAAGTTATATGATTGCAAAGAGTGTGGGATATTCCGATCCAAATTACTTCAGTTATGTGTTTAAAAGACAGTTTGGGGTATCCCCTTCAAAATACAGGACAGCATATGAAAAAAATGAAAAATAAACCGGGAGATATCCAGTCAACCATCATGGTTGCATTTTCTGTAATATCAACCTTAATTATGATTTGTATGGGCATGATGGTATATTGGAGATTTTCGGGGATCACACAGCAGAATATTGTGGATAATAACCGAAAGATGATGGATCAGACGGTGGATTCCATAGAAAATTATCTTGTGAATATGAGGCAGATATCGGATGCCGCATATTATGATGTTATAAAGGAAAACGATATCCGGGAACAGAACGAATCCATCCACAAAGGGTTAAATCTTTTATATGAGGCAAATAAAGAGAACTTAAGGAGCATTGCTATATATAATGGATACGGAAGCCTTATGGCAGCAGAGCCGGTTGTTGCCCAGAAAGAAGAACCGGATGTGACCAGACAGGGATGGTTTATGCAGGCAAAAACACGTATGGAGAATATCCATTTTTCCACACCCCATGTCCAGAATTTATTTGATGACGGTACCTGTCGGTATTACTGGGTGATTTCTTCCAGCCGTGTCGTGGAACTTACGAATGGGACAGATACACAGTTGGGAGTGCTGCTTGTGGATATGGACTATTCCGGGATTTCACGTATGATGGAACGGATCAATACGTCAGGAAAAGGACAGTATTTTTATCTGTGTGATGGTGAGGGAAATATTATTTATCATCCGCATCAGGCAAGAATTGACAATGGCATGAATACAGAAAGCAGCGTAAAGGCAGCTTCGTCCAAAGAAAAAATTTACGATGAATATTTGGGAAAAAACCACAGAAAAGTTATGGTGGGTGCAATCAGTTATACAGGATGGCGCCTGGTCTGTGTTATGCCGTATGAAATATTCACAAATAAGATGGCCGATGTAAAGCAGTTTGTCCTGCTTATTTTACTGCTTATGGCAATGATGCTTGTATTTGTAAACCGCATCATTTCCGTGCGGATATCGCGGCCGATTATGAAACTGGATCACTCGGTGCGTGAATATCAGGAAGGAAAAGAAGAAAAGATTGCAATCGGAGGCTCAACAGAGATCCGGCATCTGGGACAATCCATTCAGGAATCCTACCGGCAGAATTCCGAACTGATGAAAAAAGTCATATGGGAACAGAATGAAAGAAGAAAAAGCGAATTTGATGTGCTGCAAAGCCAGATCAACCCGCATTTTTTATACAATACATTAGACTCCATCACCTGGATGATAGAGAGCGGTAAAAATGAGGAAGCTGCCTTTATGATCACGCAGCTGGCAAAGCTTTTCCGGATCAGCCTTTCAAAAGGACATACGGTTATCCGCATAAGGGATGAACTGCAGCACGCGCAAAGTTATGTTAATATACAAAAAGTGCGGTATAAAAACAAGTTTGAAGTTGTATTTGATATCCGTCCGGATATTCTGGATGATTGTATCGTGAAACTTGTGCTGCAGCCGATCCTTGAAAATGCGATCAATTACGGCGTAAGGGAGATGGATGACTGCGGAAAAATCCTCATTCGCGGATGGAAAGAGCAAGAAAATATCTTTATGCAGGTATCGGATAACGGAATGGGGATTCCGGAAGAGGAGATTGACCTGTTATTAAAGGATACAAACCGTGTACATAAAAAGGGCTCCGGAGTCGGGCTTGTAAATGTAAATAACCGGCTCCGGTTATTGTTTGGAGAACCATACGGACTTCAGATAGAAAGTGAACTGGATGAGGGAACGACAGTGACAGTTATCATCCCAGAGATTGTTTACAGTGAGGAAAACTGCAGGAAATTTGAGGAACACCATATGCCGGAGGATTCTTAAAATGAAACATGGGAAAAAAACATTTGTGATAATAGAGGCAGTTCTGGGAATTCTCGTGATTCTGGTTCTCGGCTTTATCATCTATAAGCAAAACGGCCATGAACCGGAAACAATTGCGGTGATCATACCGGATGTGGATGAGAGCGAGTGGTCAGCGTTTAAATACGGACTGAAAATGGCAGCACGGGAATATGATACAGATGTTGTGATCATCAGTAAGGACAATATGGAAACCGCCAATGAGGAGATTGAGATTATGAATCAGGAAATTGCAAAAGGAGCAGATGCGGTGATCGTAAAACCGATTGCAAACCGGGATGGGCAGCAAAAGCTAAAACAGCTGGAAAAAAGTGTTCCTATAATGGCCGTGGGAGATACATTTCCCGAAGAACCGTCCGGATTGCATACAATAGAACCTGATCATTACCATATGGGTGCGGATCTTGCCCAAAAGCTTCTGGAAAATTACCGTGGAAATCTGATCGGGAAGAAGATTGGGATCTATTCGCAGTATGCCACTTCAGAAGCAGTGATAAAAAGAAAGAAGGGGATTTGTGATACATTAAAGGGGAGTGGCGCAGAAATTTTATGGTCTGTATCAAAAGAAAATGATTCGAAAGAGAAAATCAATTTACAGACGCAAAGAAGGGTGGATATCGTGATGGCTTTGGATAATGCAAGCTTTGTGGAAGCCGGGGAGGCGGCAAAGGATAATGACCTGTATGGGGCGGTACTCTATGGAATTGGAAATTCAACGGAGGCAGTTTATTATCTGGATGCAGGATGGGCACAATGTCTGGTTGCTCCGGATGAGTTTGACGCAGGCTATGAAAGTGTTGCAGAACTTATTAAAAAACGACGTAATTTTTTCTATAAAATGAAAGACCGGCAGATTACGTATACCGTTCTCACACGGGAGAATCTTTTTTCGGAGGAGAACCGGAATCTGCTGTTTACAATCAGCCGGTAAAATCAGGGGTTATCATGGATAAAAGAAAAATAAAAAACGCTATGGCATTAATTGGTCTGATGGGAATTCTTTTGTATGGTGCATGTGGAAACGAAAAAAAGGAAATACCGAAACAGATTTATATTGGTGTCGCATGTTATGACCAGAGAGATACCTTTCTGGGGGAACTTCTGGAAAATTTTAAAAGGGAATGCAGGACACTGGAAAAAAGGGGATATGATATCAGTCTGACCATTATGGATGCTGCAAATTCGCAGAGAACGCAGGACGATCAGGTGCAGGAAATGATCGGCAATGGCTGTGATATTCTGTGCGTCAATCTGGCAGACCGGACGGATCCGTCGCAGATCATTACAGCCGCGCAGGAACACGATATTCCCATTATATTTTTTAACAGGGAACCTGTGGAAGAAGACCTGATGCAGTGGGATCAGTTATATTATGTCGGAGCAGAAGCAAAACAATCCGGACAGATGCAGGGACAGCTTGCAGCAGCTTATATCAAAGAACATCCGGATGTGGACCGTAATCATGATGGAAAGATCCAGTATGTGATACTTGAGGGGGAAATGGGGCATCAGGATGCCATTATTAGAACGGAAAGCGTTGCGGAGAGCCTGAAAGAACAGGGGATTGCACTGGAAAAACTGAGTTATCAGATTGCAAACTGGAATCGTGTGCAGGCACAGAACCGTATGATACAGCTGATCGGACAATATAACAACCGGATGGAAGTTGTTCTTGCCAATAATGATGCAATGGCACTCGGTGCTATGGATGCTTATGAAAAGCTCGGGTATACGGAAACAAACCGGCCGGTATTTTTTGGAATAGATGGAACAAAAGAAGGGCTTGAAGCGGTAAAAGACGGAACACTTGCAGCAACCGTATATAATGATAAAGAAGGGCAGGCAGCAGCAATGGCAAATCTTGCATTTTCGATTGCCACAGAGGATGAAAATAATCCAAATCCGTTTAAAAATTATAAATATATATATCGCGCATATCAGAAGGTTACAAAAGAAAATGTGCAGACATTTCTGGAGAAAGAAGAATAAGGTACGCGATCAGAAAAAAGGAGAAACAGACATGAATAACTGGGAAAGGATGAAAGCCGGCAGACTCTACAATGCCGACAGCAAAGATCTGGAAAAATACCATTCGTTTGGGATGGAAACCTGTGATAAATTCAACCGCACACCGCTGTGGATGAAGAAAAGAAAGCAGCGTCTTCTGGAAAAAATGATTCCACCCGTTCCTCTCCGATGAGCGTCTGCCGCAGCAGTATCCGGACGGTTTCCATGACCTTGAGTATGCAAAGCCGATCCACATCGGAAGCGGAAGCTGGATCTGTTCGAGCGCGACGATCTGTGGCGGAGTGACCATCGGGAAAAACTGTATCGTTGCGGCAGGAGCGGTCGTAAACCGTGATGTGCCGGATGACTGCATCGTGGCGGGGGTTCCGGCAAAGGTACTGCGAAAGCTGGATGAGCAGGACCGGATACATGTGTGGGATACTTACATGAAAAACGAAGTGCCGTTGTCGGAGCGGGAAAGCGGGAGAAGTAGATCATGAATTCGTGGATGGATCTTGCAATGCGCGTACAGAGTATTGCGCAGGCAGGGATTGATGACCACACCTAATTCTCAGTGTGCATTAAATGCTCTTGCCATTGACAACCCTATTGAGTATGCCAGGTTGGCTTTGACGGGTGAGATGCAAGATTGGGTGAATGCGGAAGATAATCTAGAAGTGTGGTAATTTTATGGGTGGATTGCTATGTATGGCAGTCCACCCATAAAATCTTTAGAAAAACATAAGTGGAATATAAGAATTGTGCGTGCTAAAATAAATAGTGAGAAAATTGAATTGGAGACCAGCTATGAGAAATCTAATGAAATTTAATAGATTCGTGATGCCCTTACTACTAATTATATTTTCTGCTTTGCTACATGGATGCACTTTGAATGAAAATGTTTCTTATAAAAGTGCTTATGCAGATAATAATTTAAGTGTAAAGAATGAGAACATTAACGGTGCCATTGTGAAAGTAAATGATAAATACATTTATCACGATGAAATTTTTCTGCAACAGTTTGGAAAAGTAGGTGTATCATATTCGGATATTGTTGAAAATAGCATAGATGAAATAGTGGCAACATCATATGCAGAAAAATTAGGAGTTTTTGTTTCTGAATCCGAAATTGATAATGCTATTTGCGAGTATGAAGCCATTAACAAAGAAGTCTATGATAAAGCTCTTAAAATCTATGGGGAAACGACTCTGAAACAAAAATTAAAAGATAGATTGTTGTTTGTAAGTACAAAAAACAAAGTGTTAGAACAAGAAGTGAAAATAGACGCCAATCTTATCGAATCTTTTAAAAGCCAGAAAGAGCTTCATGGAGAATTAGACAAATATTCAGACTCTGAGCTAATGAAACGGATGAACAAAGAGATAAAAGATTATGCATTTGGGTTATGGGTCAAGGAAAAGAGAAAGGAATCGAAAATTGAATACTTAAAGCTATATGATAAGTATAAAAAAGATTGTTTAGTATTTAATGATAATCAAATGTCGATGCCTAAAATAGATGCTAAAGAAGTAGCATTAGATGGAGATGAAGGGAAAGAAATTTTGGCATCCTTGTCAATATTTGAAAAATATAATCCAGTTTCTGTGTATGAAATTTTAGTAAAACCAAATAATAAAGACGATTATACAGAGCGTGCATATATAAAAGTCCATTTAGTAAATGAAGATAATAACGATAAGATTCTTGATGTTATTATCGCTGACAAGAACGAAACCGGCATTGATTATGGGTTAAAGGATTTAAAAATGTCAACATTATGTGGTGTTAATGTGAAATTATCTAAGTCTGAAAATTTAAATGTTGATGACAAGATAATAACAAGAGCTGTTTTTAAGCTTAACAAACATACTTATGTAATGGATGGCATCAATATTGAGCCTTTTGAATTTACAGAAATGGTTTCAGAATTACTCTCTAAATTAACTAATAAATAAATAGAATATATAACTGAAAATTGAAATGAAAAGGCTATTTATCTGAAAAGGTATTTAGCCTTTTTCTTTGCCCAAAATATGAAAGGAGATGATTTTTATGAACAATAAAACAGAATTAGAAAAGGTAAAAGCAGAGATTGAAAGCAAGAAAGAAGAAAAAGAAAAATATGAAAAGCAATTATCTCAGCTTAAAAATCAAGAGAAGAAATTAAAGAAAATGGCAAGCCTTGAAGAAAGAAAAAAGCGAACCCACAGACTGATAGAACGAGGAGCAATATTAGAAAGTTTTATCGAGGGGGGTTATCCACACATATGCAGGGATGGAACTTCGCCTGAAAATGTATGAAATTATGAAAAAGCAGGGACATGAAGAAGAAACCGGAAAGGCAAAGATTACGTCCGGTTATAATCTTCCGGCAAAATATATTCTTCATACCGTAGGACCGATCATACAGTGGGAGGTTACAGGAAAAGAGGAAGAATTGCTGGCAAGCTGCTACAGAGAATGTCTCAAGCTGGCGGCGGACACGGGAGCAGAGTCCGTAGCTTTTTGTTGTCTGTCAACGGGGGTGTTTCGTTTTCCACAGCAAAGGGCGGCAGAAATCGCTACCGAGACGGTAAAGAATTATATCAATGAGGACAGCAGAATAAAAAAAGTCATATTTAACGTATTCAAGGACGATGATCTGAGAATCTATCATGCACTAATTGGATAAATCGTGTTAGAATAAAATTGTCACGTAAGACAGAAAGGAAATTATTCTATGGAAAAGAAAAACGGTTACGATGCAGTTGTATTTGATATGGACGGTGTGATTTTTGATTCTGAGCGGGCTGTGATGCAGTGCTGGAAGGAGCTTGCAGATAAATACCAGATTCCAGATATTGAGAAAGCGGTGCTTTCCTGTACGGGGACGACGATGAAACGGACGCGGGAGATTATGCTGGAAATTTATGGGGAGGATTTTCCGTATGATATTTATGCGAAAGAGTCCTCTGCTATCTATCACAGCAGATACGATGGCGGCAGGCTTCCGATGAAGCCGGGGGTTGTGGAACTGCTCACCTTTTTAAAAGAAGATGGAAAGAAAATTGCGCTGGCATCTTCGACACGCAGACAGACCGTGACAAACCAGTTAAAGGATGCTGGAATTTTGAATTTTTTTGACAATGTGATCTGCGGGGATATGGTGGAGCACAGCAAACCGGCACCGGACATTTTCTTAAAGGCCTGTGCAGAACTTGGGGTTGCACCGGAGCGCGCGTATGCGATTGAGGATTCCTACAATGGGATTCGTGCGGCACATGCAGGACATTTGCTTCCGATCATGGTTCCGGATCTGCTGCCTGCAAATGAAGAAATGCAGGAAAAAGCAGCGGTGGTGTTACCGGATCTATTCGAAGTGATTGCCTATTTGAAGGGAGAGGGAGCATGTTAACCGAGCAGTTTGATACATTTTTTTAGCCAGTCAATCATCATTTCCTCGCGCATAATAGCACCTAAGAGAACCAGATAGTCACCAAACTTCAGTTTCCTGTATTGCAAAAGTTTGTTATACTAAAGGAAATAAAAAAGAGGGAGATAAACATGAATAACTGGGAACGAATGAAAGCCGGCAGACTTTACAATGCCGACAGCAAAGATCTGGAACAATATCATAAATTTGGCATGGAAACCTGTGATAAATTCAACCGCACTCCGCTGTGGAGGAAAAAAAGAAAACAGCGTTTGTTAGAAAAACTGATTCCATCTGCAAAGGATGGAGGAGCAGCCATTTTTGCCCCATTTTACTGTGAATATGGTGTCAATATCCATTTTGGAAAAGGCTGTTTTGTCAACTATAAATGTACATTTCTGGACTGTGCGCCGATTACGCTGGAGGATGGTGTGTGGGTAGGCGCAAACGTGACGATTGCAACCCCGTGTCATCCGTTTCTTTCCGATGAGCGGCTGCCGCAGCAGTATCCGGATGGTTTTCATGACCTGGAGTATGCAAAGCCCATCCATATCGGAAGCGGAAGCTGGATTTGTTCGAGTGCAACGATCTGTGGCGGAGTGACCATCGGAAAGAACTGTATTGTGGCGGCAGGGGCAGTCGTAACCCGCGATGTTCCGGATAACTGTATTGTGGCAGGTGTTCCGGCAAAAGTTTTGCGCAAACTGGATGAGCAGGATCGGATGCAGGTGTGGGATACTTAC
>UMJA01014587.1_pt1 | contig 18543 bp, 14 predicted proteins | sample 1965901 | NCBI WGS metagenome assembly UMJA01 (sample SAMEA4836138, study PRJEB28245) | human gut metagenome | biome: gut microbiome; material: fecal sample | place: Denmark | collected 2008 | reverse complement strand
TCGCGTGTTGTTGACTACGCTAAGTAATTTTACCGCTAATTAAAACAGAGCAAAAAACGTGGAAAGTATTGATATTATAGTGTTTTCAATACTTTCCATTTTTGTTTTATTAACTATTTTGTCCTATAGTATACTGTATTGTATGGTATGATTGGTGTCAAATTGGTGCAAGATTTTAGTAATTGGTGCAAAAGACCAAACCTTATTTTAGATATATTTGATTCTTGAAAACTTCAAAAATGAAATGTATCCAAAATCGTAAAAAATAGGGACAGGTAGAAATTCATCTACTTGTCCCTAAATTATTATTACATCATATTACAACATTTGTCCGTTCCATTTTCGTCTATTCTCTGTTTATTACCTTCCTTTCTTTAACCTAAATGAATAACTAACGGCATATATCTAATTGTTGATAGTGTTACATTTGCATTTCTTCCGCTAAAAAATATCGACAAACTAGTATTGGACGGGCTGCTTGTTAAATTGTATTTTATACACGTACCCTGAAGTTTAATATTTTCATAATTTAACGTATTTACATCGATTAACACAATGCTATTAGCCGGCAATGTCATACTAACAGTTAGAGATACTGATCCGCCGGCAGGATATTTTATATCTTCAACGTGATCCCCGCCATTATCTTGTTCCCATTTTGTACCGCCAACAGTTGCCAAACCACCACCATCGGCTATGACAGCAAACGGATTTCCAGTAAATATGTTTTCGATGCCGATTGTCGGTACTTTCTTACCATTTAGACTGCCGTTTAAATCACTTATCTGCTTTGCGAGCGATCCATCAATATTCGGGTTCGCCTGCCTTGCGTCCAGTGCAAATCCCGCCACAGTCGTTGTCTGGTTATTTACGATACTTTCCGGTTGCAGTGCGCTTCCGATCTCCTTTTTCAGCGTAGGGTTACTAAGAGTTGTAGGCTGGTATTCGTGTCTTATAGTGCCACGTTCTAACTGGAATTTTATAATACAGTTAGTTAAAGTAGTACCAGCTACAATATATAAACCAAGTTCATCACGATCAAAGTCATCGGTTTGCGAATACTTAAAAATAACACTTAATGTTGAATTATTAACAGTACGGCAAGCAGCAATGTCCGTATTTATATTTTGTTTGTTTTTATTGGCTAAATATAAAGACGCTTGTCCTTTGACTGTAGTTATCGTCAACACGTAATTTTTTCCAATTTCTAATCCTAACTTACCTATAAAAACAGTATAGTGCGCGGTAGCCGTAGCTGTACCGTTAGCAGTTACAGACCCATCTTCGTTTACTGTCCAAGTGATACCGTTATTCGTATAACTATCCGGTCTATAATATGGATAAGGTATTAAATTCTGCCCTTGCTGATCTGATAATCTTTCATTTAAAGAAGTATTGCTAATCGTAGTAGGTTGATATTCATGCGACATCGTACCTACTTCAAGCATTGGCTTAAATGTAATATTATTAGCAGTTGCGCCGTTTCGAATAATCAACCTTATTCCATACTGGAGAGTATTCTCATCATTTGCTGTATATATTTCAGTTCCTTTCATTGAAGAAACTCCGTACTTCCAATTGGTAGGATTGTTTTTATCATAACGAACAAGCTGCATATAGCCAACGTTTGTATGCTGTTCATCAGTGAGCCCATCGCTAATAATATAGGTATTTCCTAACTGAAGCGATTTCATGGTAGATAAATTATATGGATATATCAATGAATACGGTGCCTCTTTACTAGCCGTGCCATTAGCAGTTACAGACCCGTCATCGTTTACAGTCCAAGTGATACCGTTAGTATTCCCTTCGGTTCCGTCATATGGATAAGGTATTAGATTCTGTCCTTGCAAAGTCGAAGTTTTGTCAATTTCTTTTTTCAGATTTACATTGCTCTCTATTGATGGTTCATAAGCATGAGCAATAGTACCTAACTCTAATTGAGGTTTGCATATACAATCATAAGTTTCGCTATTAGCGGCAGTTTCAATACATAAAGCAACCCAAGTATCAACATCAAATTTTAATGTTTTTGTCGCTGTACCATAAACTATATTATCAGCTAATTTTGAACCACTTTCATCATAAACGTAATAGCGAATCCCTGCATTGTCATAGCTACAATTAGCAGAAATAGTAAAATAAGTATTGGCATCAATTTTAATGTTGCCCTCTTTTTTATCTGTACCCCACCATATACCAACACCCATATAAGGTCTTGATGTACTGCCATCTTGCGTTCCAGAAATACCGATAGAACCATCTTTATTATCTGTAAATGTTACTCCATATACAGTTTTAGTGGTTTGAGAATACGGATATGGTATAATATTTCTTCCCTGCGAAGTTCCAACACCACCAAGCTTAGTCTTTTCTTCGCTTGTATAATCATTAGAAGATAATCCCTTACCTTCTTCCTTTACAACAAGATTAGAGATATCTTGATGTTCAGTAAGATATCCTGCATCATTTGTAAACTCAGATACATTTGTTGGAACTATTGGAATTTCCGTCTTATCCGCTTTACCAATCTGTAATGCTGTAATAGCACTCTTATTATCCTTAATGGCACTATTCATGGCAGACGCACTTGTTTCATGTGTAGAAATCCAATCAGACATTTCCTTCAATGTATCAAAATCTTCAGGTGCGCCAGCTACAACCTTTGCAATTCCGTCTGAAACTGCCTTTTTTACTGAGCCATCGCCCGTTCCATTTAATGTGGAAATTGCCGTTTCATTGGCTTCAATTCTTTTCGTGTTGCTTTTTATTGTTGATTCATCTGTTCCAATCTTAGATTTAATGCTTTTTAATTCGCCAGCAATCACTTTATTCTGTAAAGGATTTGTTGAAATTTCTGATAAAGCATCGTCTACAGGAATTCCTTTTACAACACCGCTTTCGTCAATAGTAATAGTAGTACCATCAACTTTTGACGCAACGTGACCGTTTGAATCAATTAACGAAACTGGTAACTTTGAATCTCCTTTAGAGATATACAGTCTATCCTCATCAGAGGAAAATTCAAATTTGTAACCGTCAAGAGTGTCATTAATTTTGCCAATAGCCTCATCAATCAGTCGAATATTGCTTTTACCACCTTGACCTGTAAGTTGATCAAATACAGTCAACCATAATTCGCTGTAATCTGTTTCAGCCCACAACTTAACGCCAGTGTTACTTAATATTTCTGACATATATTTCCTCCTTTTAAACTATTTTCTTTCTGCCTGTTTCTGAGATTGTTTGATTATAATAACTATTTAATGATCCACTCATCATTTTTAATCGTATCAAATAACCAGCAGACATATTGACCTTCCCATTTGTAAAATTGATTTTATTATCTTCATTTGATTTATTAAAAACGCCTATCTGCATATGAACTTCGTTGTTCTTAACCTGAATATTATTATTATTATCAATTTTCAGTTTTTCGCTTAATAAAAGGGAAGAATTGTTGCCCTGTACAACAATATCAGAATTGTTTTTGGATTTAATTATTTTAGAAACTATGAAAGAGGATGTATTTTTATTCTCTATCTTTATTGTGTTTTCTTCTTTACTTTTGACATTTTCACGAATTAAAAATGTTGAATCATCATCAAACTTAATCTCATTTCTTGATTTTGCATGGAACAAAAACAAGACTCTTGTTAGAAATTTTGAATTACTAAAAGCCACGTTGTTTATGCGTGGCTTTAATATTGCTTTTAATGCTGTTTTAATAGAGTTTTTAATTTTAATAAAACTCGTATTAACAAGCTGAGTATATCGTGAAGCACCATGAATATACTCACGAAATGTTTGTCTATCCGAAATCTTGGATGATAAAATGTGATAGTTTATTCGCATACTTCACCTCGTTTTCTTTTATGCGTTCAGTACAGTAGTCGTTAGTCCTTCTGCTGGGATTTCAAGAACTGCACCAGCAGGAATTTCCTGTGCTCTCATAAGCTCTCCATAGAACATCATATTTCCACCAGTGGCGGCATCAAAAATTACCCAATGAGTTACAGGTGACGCTGCAGTTGTCCATGACTCCTGTGCTTCATCAAAACGAAATACTACAGAATTTGTAGTCGAACCTTGAACAGATTCGTTCCAATTAGTTGCATCACATTTTGCAGCAAAACGCTTATAACTAGAAACCGTAGGCTCAGTACAATTAGTTCCGTCTTCACTTGGAGCAGTTTTACTTACACCAATATAAATTGTCTTTTCTCCATTGCGAAAAATATTATTAAGAATTTGATTTTTTTCGTATGTATTAATCATTACGAATCCTCCTTATTTACTTGATCATGGGTTTGATTGAAATTTTGCCGAGGTCGGCTACGAATTGATTTCCCAACTTATCTGTAATAACCAACTGATGTGTAAATTTACCAAATAAGTTCTGTGTATCAGAAGAGGGAATTGTTATTTGAATTATGTTATCTGTAATATTTATTGTACCTTTGACAGTTGATTCGGTTGCTAAGACTTCTGTTTCTCCATATTTAGCCAAACGCCATTCACATGAAGATGCAGCAATATGATATTCTTCATCAAGAATATCATATAAATCTACACTAAATGTCTGCCGACATCCACCAATCATACCAAAGTCTGAATTGTTAAATACTTCACATGACATTTACTTTACCTCATTATTTTGTGACTCCTTTGTTACATTTTCTGTTTTATCCTCTACAATTGGGTTGTTAAGAATTACACTAATCTGTGCGATTCCCTGTGCTTGCTGAATCCCTATAAAACTCATAGAGTTCAGTATATTAAAAAGAAGCTGAATCTTATCTTTTGGATAAGAAACAACTTCCAGTGTTTGTATATTATTCTGTTTTTGTTCCATATTAAGCCCTTTCTTTACTTCTTTTTAAATGTACTGTTACACCATGATTTTGTTGCATAATTATTTCTTACCCATGATTTTATATCATCTAATCTGTCCTCAAGATGAGAATTTGTTGTGTATCCAGATAAATCTGTTTTTAATGCAAATTTATCATTACACCATTCTTCTCTAGCAAGGTAAGAACTATAATTATCAATATAAGGCGTATTTTTAAAATGTACATTATTTGTGGTATCGAATGTAAGATATCCACTAGGACATGTAATTTTTGGGTTGGATAACATAATAAAATTTAATTGCTTCAACGATAGCTCCTGTGTTGTTATAGAATCTCTTTTTATTAATGAACACAAATCATTAGAATCCCAACCAATATTTAATGCATTTATAATCATAGTATTATTTTGACCTAATAAATCGAACGATAACCCACCAGGAGATAATACTGCGTTCATATAACCAATAGAAGTATTTATATAACCACTATACAAAGATGTTTCTCCAATATTCCAACCTCCTATTGTCCCAGAAGATGCATTTACTTTACCACTAAAACTTCCATCTGCTCCATCCAATGTCCCTTTAAATGTACAGTTTCCACCAAACGTTCCATTGTTTGCAAAAACATTTCCATTCTTATCAACCATAAATGTCCCATTACCAAGATTAATAGAACCACCTTTTAACTGACCGCTGAAAATGCCAGAAGAACCAGTCAAATCGCCTGTAAAATGCACATTACCATCTGAGTCAACGTAAAACTGTTTGTTATTTCCTTTGTAAATAGAAAATAATTCTCCACTTTGATTCGGTTGAATTCGTACAGAGTTATTACCACCTTTAGCAATAAAACCATCATCATCAAATTTATAAGTACCTGAATTATTTTGTAGCGTAAGATATTCTCCCAAAAATAATTTTCCTAAAATCGCTTCGGCATTTACGGCATAAACAGTATTACCATTTTTATCAATGGGTATCTTACCGATAGCCATTTTTGCACTCTTGAAACCATCATCGGAAAATACAATTTGGTTGTTAATAATCTTAATCTGTTCGGGATCGAAGTCATTCTTCTGTTCATTCCATTGCCTGAACCACATTCCAGTTTCGTCCCATGATTGATGTTGATTTTTTACAGGAATATTTGCAACATCTAATCCATATTTCCGCATTTCCTCAACAAAGTTACTCTGATTTACAGACTTATCGTATTGGTCTTTGTTAAACTGAAAGCTCATAGCAGCCGAATTAGCTTGCGCTTGAATGCTAGATGCATCTTCATAAATATCATGTACACGAGTAGCATCAGAGAAAGTTACATCAATCTTACTTGTGTCATTATAATCAACAGTAAAACTAATCAATCTCAGTTTAATAACGGTGTCGTAATCAGTAGCCATTCTTATAAAATTGCCAAGTTGGAAATATTTCAAGAATCCTTTGAATTGTGGAATAGTAAGAACATTAGAAAGAGTAGAAGAGTATTGATATTGTGGTCTACATTTTTTAGATAAATCTTTCCATGCAACATCAAATAACTGTCGCTCAATATCAAATCTTTCTGTGTCTGTTGTATTATCTGTGGTGATATAGTTATCATTACTATATGTTTCCTCTACAACATAAGAATCAAGTGTTTTCCATTCATCCTTAGTAAACCATTTATCCATATCCAACTGAGATTGAACAGCATTTCTTTCTGCGATAATAAAATTATAAACTTCTGTAGCAGAATCAACCTCAGACTTTCTTTTATTGTATTCGGCAGTAACATTGTTCAAATCCTCAAGATTTTGCTGATACAAATTATAGTTAAAAGAATCTGGTTTATTCATGCCTTGTGCACAATAAACTTCATCTATATTCTTGAACGATTTAACCTTAGAATCCAAAAACTCTAATCCATATTTCGTCCAATCCTTAGAATCCAAACTATCAGGTAATCGCGTTTCGAGATCCTGGATTACGCCAATCTGATCACCAAGACGTTTCATAATTTCTTCGTACTGTGGTTTTAAAGACTGATATTTCTCATTATATGCTTTCACCTTATTCTGAATAGATTCTTCCATTTCTGGTAGATAATACTCAAAATTGTAAATTTTATTTGTGCTATTTGGGTTGACTTCATTGATATAAATTCCATCACCACCATTTACACGATAGCATGTAATAATGCTATTTTCATTAATGCTTTCTGTCATAGACTGCGCAAGATTATCAATTGAGATATAGATATTTGTATCTTCTCCATAATCGTCTAAATCATAAGCATTTATAGTCATATTGAATGTATCGAAAACAAACAAACAATTAAATGCTTCTGATACATCACCAGTCAAAAATGAGTATATATCTATATCGTCCTCGTCAAAACTTCTCTGTTTGTTAGCAAGAGTAGCATCTACATGACCAACCGACCAACTCGGAGCAACATTTAATACTCGATGCAATAAACTTCCTTTAGGGTTTGTAGGATCGTAGAAGATGGTCTTTACATAATCGTCATACAAAATCTCGCCTGTATTACACTCAAAATCAATGAGTCGCTTATTGCACAAAGTACATTCCAATGAGTTTGCTGTAATACTTTTTGAGATCCCTGTATTCTCAATATTAGTCTCCACATGAATTTTATACCAACTAATGCCTTGAATCATAATTAGACGGTCTTCTTGAAAATCGTCATAATGTTCATATTTCTTGCCATTGATGTCTCTATAGATTTTAAAAGAAGCAGTCTGATAAGCATTTAGATTAAAAGTAAGAGATAAATCATCGTAGATACTTACTGCGCCAAGGAAAGTCTTATCCTTTTTAGCAATGTAAATAATTGGTTTTTCAAGATTGTTTAAAAAATCAACTGATAAATTAAATGATTGAACTGCCATCAGATCACCACCTTCCTTATTGGTCTATATTTCATCGTAAGAGTGCAATTACCCTCAATTTTAAATATATTTGTCCTTTTATTTAAGTCGTTTACAATACGTGGTAATTTGTAGTTTGTATCATTGTAGATTTTATGTGATATAGCTGTAGAAGTGATTTCTAAGATTGTTCCATCAATTTTTATAACTTCATTATTGATGCAATTATTCAGCTTGAAAATTTCACCCGATGTTTCATTGGTAATTTTAAGATTGCAAGCACTGGAAATGTCAATTTCTATATCGGGATAAATATAACCAATTTCATCACTCATATCTACAAACTTTAACATACCAATACCATTTTTAGTAGAAATTTTCTTTGTAATCATTTGTCCATAAGCATACGGAGAATCTGTAGTGCCTGTAATATTAAGCCCCATAATATCGCCACCGACTTGAATCGGTGAAATATTTAATTGCACATAAAAATGTACTGTATCATAATCAGACTTTGTGATTGTAAATTCTTTGTAATCATCTTTTCGTTGTAATAATCTAGCATAAGTAGAATATTCATATGAATCAATTGGCTCAAAATTCTGTTTCATAACTTGAAATTCAAACATAATCGCTTCTGAATAGTTTGCATTTCCACTTTTGTACCATCTATTTCTGATAGGAGCAGATATCAAGGTAAATTCAATATTTCCACCAGATGTTTCAGATGAGGTATTCCCATTGAATTCACACACCATAAGTCCAAGCTCATCGGAGGTTATGCTATCAAAAGTAAAACCACGAGTTTGAATTGTCATGGTAGCCTCCTTTCTTTTTACATCATTTTCTTCATTTCTTTTTCATATTTCTTTTTGAGTTTTTTCATTTCTCTGTTTGTGCCAGAAAACTCTCTATTCAATTTCTGCGTCTCAGAAATAATATCCTGTAATTCTTGAATATCACTTCCAAAACTTTCAATTTCTTTCTGTAATTCAGTATTCTCTTCCTGTAACCTTCGAATCTGTTTATCACGTTCAAGAAGCAGTTTTTCGAGAATACTTACTTTTCTTTCATTAGTCACTTCTGACATACGTTTTCCTCCATTAAAATAGGAGAGAACTATTACATCCTCTCCATAAATTATCTTCTTACGCCTTTAGCATAAGTAGCTTGGTTGATCTTTCTTACAACATTTTCAGCCTGTTTTTGAGCAACACCTTCCATCTGTTTAACAATCTGATCGGTGGCAACGCCTTCAACAATGGTTCTATTATCAATTTGATAAGTAGGAGATTGGGATGAAATTTTCTCAATAGGAATGTTCTTCAGATTGCCAATGATAGAGTCAATCTGTGGAATAACAGGCTTAAAATTCAACAATGCTTGTGTCTGTTCCTTAGAAAGAACAGCTTCGCCACGTTGTAAGAAACTAATACCATCTTCCCCAGAAAGTTTAACAAGATCCTTAATCACACCGCCAGTTGAGAACGAAGCGTCTTTTATAAGTTTCTTGAGAGCTGAAGTAATTTTTTCTCTATCATTCTTACCAGACAAATCACTTTTTACAGATACACCAAGTTTCTTCGCAAGGGCAACTTCATCAGCCTTACTCAGAACTTGTCCATGCTGTTTATCATAAAGATACTGATTAAGAGCACCGTAATACGATTTCTTGTGTGTTGCCGATACTGAATGCTTAGATATCCATTCCGTAATATCACTTGCTTTCTTTCTGAGTTCGTACAATTCCTGTTGCTTGTCAGCATCATTACTTCCAGAAGAACCAGAGCCGTTTCCGCTAGTTCCAGAATCATTTGGTGATCCAATACCTTGTGTGTCTGTAACTTTTGTCTCTGCGTACTTAGCACTTGCTTCAGCAGCTTCATCCGCAGCTTTACAAATAGATTGCCATGAAGACGCAATCAATCCAAGCTGTGCAGTAATGTTTGGAATGTTAGAAGATAATGTACTTGCATAATCACCTACAGCATCGCCACCATCTTTCCAAGCATTCACAATATAAGTAGACACATCATAACCAGTATCCTTTGCAATTTTCTCAATGTTTGATGCAACCTGTGAAGAGTTAGCATTAACATATGTGAGAGCATCGGAGAATACTTTATTGGTATCTTTCAGATAACTTTCGGCAGACTCTTTACTCTTGGTGAGCATATCATCCAAAGCATCCTCACTGTCGGAAATTGAACGATCATAAATCATATCTGACCTGTCTTTGTATGCATCTTGAAGGTCGGATTTGATTTGCTGTATCTTTTTACGTCCAGATTCTGATGTATCCCCTTCTAGGGCAGCTAATTGTTTTTCTAATTTTGCTATATTTTTATTAGAATCAGCAAGTTTATCTTGCCATTCCTTTAACCATTATGTTACTGTATTAAATAAATATAAAATTGTTCAATTCTTCTTCTATATTATCAAATTTGTAGTATGGTATACGAAGAAGAGATATACCGTTTTCTTTGCAAAAATCATTTTTTATTTTGTCATGTTTTTGCCGTGTTTTAAATGTTTTTTCTCCACCAAAATACTCTATAGGCTTAAAATGTTGTTCACCATCATATTCAATACACATATTTTTAAATGGAATATAAAAATCGAATGGGAGATTTTTTTGATCTTTACAATTAGAAAATTTCTTTTGGGATTCAAATGATATGTTGTGAGAAATTAACCATTTTTCTATTGTAATTTCACCTTTACTTATATTGCAATGTGGGCAACCAGTATTATATAATATATTAGAAGGAGCTACTTTCCATGTAAAACCACATGTAATACATTTATGCGTCACAGGTGTCAAAGAATTAATATAATCATCAATTAAAATTATATTCTTACCTGTATTTTCTAACTCTTTTATATATTGATTTCTTGTCTTTCTAAGAGCATTTCTTATTTTTTCTGAATGACACTTTTCACATCCACACCCTTTTAATATATTCATTGGAGCTGTATCCCAATAAATATTATGGATTTTACAATGATGCATTATAGGTGTTTTTGCATTTACGTATTTACCAATAACTTCAATATTTTCATTTACTGATTTTGCTTGTTCAATATATTCTTCATGTGTTCTTTTTTTATTCCAGGCACACATAGGACAACCAGATTTTTGTGATAATATACAATTTGGCGACACTTTCCATTCAAAATTACATATTAAACATTTATGCAATATTGGAGTTTGTGCATTAATATATTCTTCAACAGAAACGATATCTTTATTTACATCTTTTAGTTCATTAACATATTCCTCATTTGTTTTGCTTCTTGTTTTTTTAAAACTTTCTTTTGCACAAATCGGGCAACCTGAACCATTCAATATTTGATACGGAGTTGAATTCCACTCAATATCATGCTTGTGACATTTATGTAAAATGGGCGTTGCGTTTGTTATATATTTACCAATGACTTCTATATTTTTATTTACCAGTTTTACTTGATTAACATATTCTTCTTGTGTTCTTTTAATATTACCAGCACATATTGGACATCCTCTATCACTAAGCAAATTATGAGGACTCGCACTCCAAACATTTCCACATTTTTTGCAACGATGTGGTATCTTAATGTTTGCTCCGCAATAAATTCCAACAACTTCTACATTAGGATTCTTTTCTGCTAATTCTTTAACATATTCTTCATGCGTTTTCTTTCTACTCATGTTTACCTCCTTTCTTTTATTCTCCTTTTGAACAATTTTTATTTATAAAGGCTCGTTAAGCCCTACAGATTTTACTTTTTAGTAAATTTTCTTTAACTTTCGTTAAAGTGCAGACCATATCATTCACCATGTCTATTAGATTTAGGTGTGTTCCACTTCTGGAGACTTCTCCCTAACGGTATTTCAACCGATGGTCGTTGAACCTTCCTCTATTCGAGGCTTGGCTGCTGATTTCCCATTTTTGAGCATAATAAAAACACCTATGAACTAGGTGTTTAAACTCATCATATATTTAATTTTTAAACATTCACACTTGGGTATATTTCATCCCTATGTTGTAGTTAAATATCTTTAAGGTTTTCCAGCAATTCAAAACAATACATTGTAAACTTTCGTATTACAACGGACTAAATTAAATTTAATCTTTTTCGGTTTCTAATAATTCTTTTTGCTTGTCTATGCTTTTTGAAAGGGCATCATTTTGTGCATCTAATCCTTGCTTTACATAGGCAACTAATGACTTCTTTGCTTCATTTGCAGACTTAATAGAATCACGCTGACCTTGCTGATACTCACGAAGTTTAGAGTTATAATCAGTAAGACCAATTTTTCCACTATTATACATCTCATTCAGATCAGCAATAGCATCTTTGTACTTTTGAGCCTCCGCAAGATATGTATCATAATTCTGTGCAGTCAACCCTATAGCAGTAATACCATCCTGCGTAATCATTCCCGTATTACTGTCAAATAGATTGTCAGAATCAAGCATGTCAACTAAGAAATCTGTCTCGTCTGTGATGTCTCCAAGCTTATTAAGCAACTCGTTAAAACGGTCAAACTTCAACTCATTGATAGATTTTTGAAACTCTGCAAGTTCCTGTTCGTCCTGTTGAATGGCTTCATAGACACCATTTAAAGCTTCTTGCGCTTCATACCATTCATTACTGCCAAACTTAATTGTAGATAATTTCTTTGCAAGTTTTCCAGCTTCTTCTTGTTTAAGCTTCATGTCAGATTTGACGGCATTTGCCTGACGTGCATAATAAGCTTCACCAATCAACTGACCTTTTGCTTCAGCTATATTAAGGGAATTGGAGACAGAGTTCTTTCTCTGCTCAATCAGCCCAGCTTTATTATCATACCTTGCCTGCACCTTATCAAAGCGATCTTTCCTAGCCTGACGAACATTAGAGGTATAATCCTCTTTAGCCTGATTATAATTATCAGTTGCGGTATTCTTTGCAAGAAGATATTCATTATGTGCTATGCACTTTTCCCTAAGAGTGTCATTTTCAATCTTGTTAATAAGATTATACGAAATTGACTTATTGGATTTTAAATTACTCTTAATAGAATTAAATTCCTTTTGAGTAAGACCAATGTTTTTAGCTTTTGTTTTTTTTAGAGACTTTGTAAGAGAACTCTTATTGGATTTATAACTCTTTGTTGCACCAGTATAAGCAGTTTTTGAAGCTGATAACTGGCTATTGTAGTTTTTAATAATCTGTTTATATAGACCATCAATATCAGACGTGCCGATTTTCTTTGTTGGATCAAATGTAAGATTACCTACCTTGGCATTCAGAATATCAATCTTTGTTCCAAGTTTCTCAATCTTATCAGAAGCACTGTCAATCGGGTTGTTCGCTAAAGTCTCATATAAATCCTTTAACTGATCCGTAAGACTGGCAACCTGTTCCTTGCAAGCTTTTGCTTTCTCATAATAGGTCTGATAATCCTTTAATGCATTTTTCAGGTTTTCATTCTTAATAGAAGCGATACCATCTGAACCAAGTGTTCCTTCACGGATAAGTTTCTTGTAATGTTCAAGCGTCTTGGACGATACACCTTTTATCTTTTTTGCATTCTTTCCGCTTGTCGTTGTAGAACCACTTATTCCACTAAAACGTGAACCAGACACAAAATCCTTACGAGATGAAAGTTTGGAAACTCTTACAGATGCGCCAGTATGAGGGGATTCAATAAACTTACCGTCTCCACCATAAATACCTACATGCGTGATGTTGTTCTTGCTTCCAAAGAATACTAAGTCACCAGCTTTCAAATTTTTCTTCGATGTGATTTTTGTCCCCATCTTAGCCTGGTCAGCCGCATGATGTGGTAAACTTACACCAAACTTCTTATAAATCTGCTGAGTGAAACCAGAACAGTCAGCACCTTTTGTAAGACTTGCGCCACCCCAAACATATTTCAAACCAAGATAATTTGTAGCCTCATCATACAAAGCGTTTCCACCTGTAGAAGAAGATGAGGATGATGAAGTTGTCTTTTTGCTATTCTGTGTTTTCGCAGCTTTATCGGCATAAGACATATATTTCTTATATGCCTTTTCCTGTGCAGTAATAGCCTTTGTTGTAGCTTCGATTGCTTTTTTGGTTTGATTTTTCTTCCGACCGAATGTGAGAAGATCATCAATCTTATCTTTTGCCTTAGATGCCTTGTCTGTAAGATTGTTAAGTTTAATCTCAATAAAATCAAATACTTCGGCAGCATCGGATTTTGTTTTGGATTTGGAACTCTTTGATGACGGTGATTTGTAACTTGATGAACCAGTCGGCTTGATTTTAATATCAGGCATTTTGATTTCTGTAAAACTGTCATTTATTTGTTTTACAATATCTTCAGCACTTTTCTTTGCTTGTTGTTGTGTGCCTTTCTTTTTAAGTTCATCTATTGTAGGAAGACCACTTGAATAATCAATCTTTCCAGAAGTCATTGCAAACTGTAGATCTGAAAATTTTGTTCCATTGGAATAGGTGTTACCATTAACCAATTTGTCTAAAGCACTTTGTAATTGACTTATATATTGTTTAGAAACACCTGCCGCTTTCGCAATAGCAACAATATTATTAACATCATCCTTCGTATTGATTTTAGTGTTGTTAATATCTAATTTTGACAAATAAAGTTCTGCAATAGATTTTTTTGCTGCCTTAGACGCACTTGCTTCTGCGAGAATTTCTGCAACTTCTTTTGGGGTTGCATCTGTTAAATCAGTTGTGACTTTCTCGTTTTCTGTTTTAGCTTTCGTATTATATTCTGTTGCTGTAGTGTTGTATTCTGTCTGTGCAGCTTCTTCTGCCCGTTTATTTGCAAGAGCCTGTTCAACAACAGCGGATGCGTTTTCAACACCCATCTGATCTAACTGAGTAATATAATATTGTTTATTTGCATCAGTAAGGTTAGCTAAAAAGTTTTCACTGTTTACCCACTCAGTTGCAAGGGCATTTGCTGCTTTCTGGCACTGATCCATACTAGATTCAGAACTGCCCATTACCTCTTCAAATTTATCCCATGATTCGAGTCCTCTAACAGAAACATCAAATCCTGCTAAATCAGAAGCGGATGCAACTGTACCATTTTTCTTGTCTGCCAACATATCTGACATCTTAGAAATCTGTGCAGACATAGAAGAGAGCTGAGTGGATGCGTTGACAAGAGAGTTGATTTTCTTTACTGCATCTTCAGCAGAAATGCCGAGATTTTTGAAATATTCCGTTTCATCAAGCTCATTGAATTTTTCGGCTGATAATTGTCCTGCTTCGGCTACTTCAAGAAGATCTTTTTTGAGAGTTTTTATTGCATCTTCATCTGTAGAATCAAGTGCAGTCCATGCATCTTCAAATGATGTCGGAGAAATCGGTGTTTCTTCTGAATTTTGATCTTGAACCTTACCTTGTACGATTCCTAGCTGAACAAGCAAATCAATTACATCTTGAACTTCCAAGCCATACTTTTTGGCGGCTTCACGTAACTTATCAAAAGAATCTTCTGCATCATCATTTGCCATTGATTGTAAATCAACATCAGTCAAACCCTGTAAATCATTTGTTAATGATTTAATGCTATCGTCATTTTGTATAGCTTGATAAAAAGAGTATACATCATCAGAAGCAGAAGAGAAGACTTTATCAATTATATTAGAATATTGTCCCCATTCATCTTCATTGCCTTGTATTCCACTTTTAACAGTTTGTAAATTATCAAATGCTTTCTTTACATTTTCATCATCATAAGGATTATCACTCTTAGAAACAGCATCATTATATGCTTCGACAGCAGAAACAGCTTCATTGTATCCTTGTGATAAGTCTTTATCAGAGGCGATTTGAGCCATTTGAGCTGTTTCATATGTTTCTTGATACCCATCAATAATTTCATTCGCAACTCCAAGTTGGTCTGACATACTACTATCAAAAGCCTTTAGATTGTTTATAATTCCATCTGATAAACTATCTTCTGAATCACGTAATTCTCTAACATCAGTCATAAACTGATCAATTGCTTTTGAAGCTTCTTCGGCAGTTCCTTTAAAAACAAAGCCTTTATTATCATCCCACTCAATTCCGCTTTTCTCTGCTAATTTCTTTATCTGATCATGCAATTCATTTCCAACAGAAGCATCTTGTAATCCATAGTTAAAATTACCTAACTCATATTCATAGTCAGTTGTCATCTTCTTTGTAGCTTCGTTAATTTCATCTACATGAGTATTCAGATAATTATCAGCCTTTTGCTTTGCGTTTTTCTTTAATTCTGCTGTTTGGTCTTTATATGCATCCGTTACAAGATTAACCTTACCACATTCGTCTCCATATATCTCATTTAACTGTTCTTGTAATTCAAGTAATTGAGATTTTATGTCATAAGTTTTTTCTTCATCACCTTTCGCACTAATTAACTGTTCTCTTAAATCTTCATATTTTTCAGTTAAGTCATTTAATGAATCTGATTCTTGATTATATGTAGAATTGGCAGAACTCATAGAAGACGAAAACTCAGAAGCTGCTTTAGCGGCATTTTTTGCTGTATCTTGGAATTTGCCAATTACATAGGTCAAACCAATTACGCTTCCTGTCAAAGTAGCAATGATGGCTACTGGACTTGATACAAATATAGATAATAATGACTTAAACCCCGTGCCAAGTTGAGTAACGCTTCTTGCTAGAATACTGCTTGCCGAACCCATTTTTGCACCAGATTCAGCTACATCTGCGGATGCTTGTGCCATCTCAGCACTGGCTTCTTGTGCGCTACTTGCAGTCTCTTCTATATCATCAGCTATATTTTTTCTTTGCTGTGCCGATAAAATTTTTCTTGCTTCGGCTTGCTCAAGAATTGCCATTGTTTGTTCTTTTGTCAACACAGTATTTGATGTAATTGCTTCATTACCAGAAATCTGCTCAATCAAAGCTTCTGCTTGTTCTTTTCTTACACCCTGTAATACAAGCTGTCTTGATAATTCACTTGCTTTTACACCATCATTAGCAGCAATAATCTCTGCTTTGGTTAATAAATCTGCCTGATCAGCTTCGCTAACATATCTTTTCGATAATACATATCTTGCTTGTTCTTCGTTTAATCCTTTGATAGCATTTTTATAAGCTTCTACAACAGCAACATTTTTTGAATCAAATCTAATACCTGATAATGAATCTCTAGCAACTGCAACTTTATTTATATCACTAAATATTGTTTTAAATGTCATACTATTTTTCACTTATATATTGTTTGAAAGATATATAATGTGTTATAATTTTAATAAAAATCGGAGGTGCAGTATTATGGATAAAGAATTATATCAAACACTTATTAATCAATTTGCTATGTATGATAAAAATGAAGTATTAGAAATTTTGAATAGTCAAGACTCATCAGATGAAGCAATAGCTGCTGCAAAATACGTTCTTTCTGGCGATTCAAAAGAAGTCGAATCATATAAAGAAAAGGTCAATAAAGAAAATGAATTATTGCGAAAAAGAGAAGATAATATCATTTCAGATCCATCGTATGAAAATATCAAACAGATTGCAGGTGATATTAGGTTTATGAGAAATATAGTTATTATTGGAATAATATTTGAGATTATCAATGTAATCGTGTCATTTGTATAAACTAAATATGACTAATAGGAGGACTTATCATGGAACTGTTAATTAAACCACATTATAAAAAAGATTCATTCTTCGTAGATACCAACAAAACATTTTCAGAATCATTTAGATATGACAAAGCATACAATAACACATTCTGCTTTAATGCAGGATTTGATCTATTTCTAATGGATGAATATGATGAAGATAACGAATGTTATAATAGAAAAGATTTAGTTGCTACAGTAGAAGCTCAGTTTTTTAAGACCGATTATATAAATGCTTATAATGTTGATATTAAAGAACTTACAGATGTTATATCTGACGATACATATAAAGCAATATTAACATTATTAAACAGTAACATACTAGACGAAGATAGAATATGGGAAACACCTTTAGTATGTTATTTTAGCAGACTACATATTTCTTCACAATATAGAAATAAGGGGATAGCAACTTACATACTTAATAATCTTCAAGAAATTTTTGAATATATTACAAGCGAAGAAAGCCACATATTCATTACTTTGCCGTGTCCACAAGAACAAGATAAAGAAGGAAGATGGAATAATACCTGTAATGAAGAGATGCTTGATAGTATGATAAAAATTCTTGAAAAACATGATTTTAAATCTATTGGAGAACATGGCTGCTACATTAAAATATATTAATGTTTATTATCCATATTGTCACTCGACTAACACAAAGAAAATATCTAATGTCACTAAAGCAGGTAGTGTAGCTATGTTTTGTATATTTTCTCAAAAAGTTAAACATTAGTGGCATTGTAATAGCTGTGGAAGCGATTTTTAAAAAATGTAGGAGAGTACAACTATGAAACGCATCTCATATCAAAGCATAGCTTATTCAGTTACACATAGTTTTTTGGATGAGATAATGGCAAAAGACTATCTATATCTGGAAGACAAATTAAATAATATAAATTTTGAAGAACTTTCTCTTGTGGATAAGATATTTGTTGCTATGTGTGTCAATTATAGGCATAAAGTAATATCAACAAAAAACTATTTAAGACGTGAATATAATATAGAAGTCCCCGAAGATGACGTGTTTCATGTATTGCTCGAATGTCAGTGCTTTGATATAGAAATTACGGCAATGGCTAAAGCATATTTATATTATGATTTCAGTAAATCAGAAATTCTTGATGAACAAATTGAACATATTAATGAATATGGGAAAATTGATTTGCCATATACA
>UMJA01010603.1_pt1 | contig 21018 bp, 15 predicted proteins | sample 1965901 | NCBI WGS metagenome assembly UMJA01 (sample SAMEA4836138, study PRJEB28245) | human gut metagenome | biome: gut microbiome; material: fecal sample | place: Denmark | collected 2008 | reverse complement strand
GGGATGGGACCGCCGGGGGACAGCTTGCTTCTGGTCTCGCCAGCTATTGCGGGATGGGACTGGCTTTTATAGCTTGCTGCTGCGGGGGGACGGGAGTTAGAGCTCTACATCCTCATCTACTGTTAAGATGAATTTTGAGGCGTTCATGCTCTTGTTGGTCTATTACTGGCACCTTATGAAGCAGTACATAACGCTGCAACAACTGGCGCCATACCAATAGACGCGTTCCTTTCCATAACTCAACGGCTGCTGCTACAAGTTGAGTGAAGAACGAAGAATGAAGAGTAAAGAATTCATTTGCTCTTCTTCCCAATTCTTCCTTATCATCAGTATAGTCGATGTCTGTTTCTATCGAAAATCCCCCTATCCCATTGACCTTTTCAAATCTATATTCGCTTTGTGTGAGCAAGTAGAGTAAGCGGGGATATTTCTTCGCCTCTAAATCTGCAAGAAAAGTCTCTTGCTCTTTACTGCTTTGTGATGCGTAATAATCATAGAATCCTCCCCATGAACAGATGGCCTTTACCTTGCCACCATCTGTATTCACCAGTGCAAAATGGGCATAATACTCATAGTCCTCATCGAAGTCAGTGGAGTTTTTCTCAGACTCACTACCTTTATCCTGGAAGACTTCCCGAAGATTACAGCGGAGGATGAGCTCTGTGATTCCATTATGATGCAACACCGTATAATCATGTCCTTCTGGGATGATTGCTCCAGAAGTAGGTGTAAGAAATGGACGTAATTTGGCATCAGGAATCAGTTCATTCAACCACCTTTCAAGGGAGATTTCACCTGCCTTAAAGTAATTGGAAAGAACACGAAAGTTATTTCGCATCTTTTCGTCTATTTGTCCCAATACCTTTTGCTGCTGGGCAACAGTGATTTCTTCTTTCTTGCTTTCGTATGCCAAATCCGACATACTCTGATTGCGATAGACCGGCAATCTCTTTTGATAATCCAAGAAAAGATTGCGCAATGTTTGACAGGCATTCCCGGATGACTGTTTTGCCTGAAGATAGCCAATCATCTGATCGATGGCACGCCACACACCAACAGCCTCTGCTTTTGGACCCTTGGTTGCCTCATGCTCTACCTGCATATCGTATTGACGAACGTTGGAAAAACTGAGGCAGAGGTTGTTACCAAATCGCACAAAAAGATGACGGTCTTTCTTGCCCTTGTTCTTGATTTGCTTGACCACGCCAACCCAACCAGCCAAAGGTCCACTGAATATGCGGACAGTATCATTCTCCTGAATAAGGTCATCATATCGCTTGCTTACAATACTCAATCCCTCTACTCCATCAGCCATTTTATCACTGAAATAAATAAAATGCTCCATGTCTTCATCAGGGATTGTAGCCGTTCTGATAATGTCATCCGGAGATAAGTTCTTGACATCCTTACATAGAAGATGGGCGCTTGAGACAAGCTTTCCTTTCTGCAGTTCGCCTGTTTCCAGGCTACGGATGATATCTTCATAGACAAAATACCCCCAAGGTGTCAGTATTTTCTTCAAAACCTTTATGCTGTCCGCCTTGATAAACAGTAATCCATATATCAGCGGACGAAAACGGAAACGTTCTTCTCCCTGGGCATTGACATACTTCGTTCGGCATTTTGGCAGATAGACAAACTTCACTATGCCTGGATATGTATTTTCAAGAAACTCTTTCGTGCTTTGTTCTTGAAATTTATCTGTATTGACTATAAACCACATTGTCTAGAGTTAAGAATTTATAGGTGAAAGTTTACAGATGAAAATTGCTAAACATTAACGGCAGTTAGCTGCAGGATACATCTCGGTTTCTCCTGAAAAGATTCCTCTTCCCGGATTATTGGGGGTGTGATATGTATCACAGCATTGATAAATCAACAGACTAACTTCCACTAATCTTCAATACTTTTATGTCTTTCGGTCTTCTGCATACATGATGCAAGTAAGCCCGTATATAGCAAATTGTTTCTCATACGCTTCGCTTATATGAAAGCCATATTTATAGTTCTTATTTCACTACGCTCTTCTGAATCTCTACATAAGAGACACAGAAAATTGAAAAACTTTCTTTCAATCAACGACTTAGCAGATTGAGTACGAAAAGGAAACTGAAAAAATGTTGATTTCCGTAGAATGATATTAATTTTTTAACACGCATAATTTGCTTGTTTCCAACATTTTTCGTATTTTTGCAGTGATTTTCTGTATCTCTTATGTAAAGATTCAGAAAAATTGGTTCATTTTGGTTCATTTTACGAAATGACTCTTTTCGTACATTTTTTGTGTTATAAGACTGCCAGAATTTTAGCATTGGCATCATCTACTTCTGAGCTTTTGATGGAGCGGAGATAAATCTGTGTGGTGATTTCGGAATGATGCCCCAATGCCTCGCTGATGACTGAGATAGAGATATGATTGTCTCTTGCTGCCGTTGCCCAGGAATGGCGGGCGACATAGAGGGTAAGTTTGCCCTTGATACCTATCTTAGCTCCTAACTTCCTGAGATGGTACGAGATACGCGCCTCTGTATTGTGATATAGGCGCACCTCTTCCTGCATTTTGTCAACCGATTTATCCTGACTTTTGTTCCCATCATTAACAAGGAAAGGAAAAAGATAAGGTGAAGAGATGGTCTGCGTCTGATACTTTTCCAACAAGTCCTGCATCTCCTTCTCCCATCGGATGGTAAGGCGCTGTCCTGTCTTGCTTCGGGTGTAATGAAGATAACCATCCTTGAGGTCGGATTTGCGGAGGTGAGCCAGATCGATAAAAGAGATGCCACGCAGATAGAAACTCATCAGGAATGTATCTCTTGCCATCTCTTCGTTGGGAGTGAGTTCCTTGACCGAATACAAACGCTTGATTTGGCTGACGGACTCTGTCGGTATGGCTCGCTTACTGGTTTGCGCGATACCGGTATAGACATCATTAAAGGGATGCTGCTGTGGAGTAAGTCCCTTTGCCACAGCTTTGTTGTAGGTAGCACGGAGGATACGGAGATAGAAGGAACTGGTGTTGCTGCATACCTTCGCTGTATGATGCAGGTATGCCTCATAGGAGCGCATCTCTTCTGCATCTATCTCTCTCAGCGCGATATCCTTGTTGTCCCGGTATCGCTTAAAGCTGTTGAGGGTTGTTCTGTAATGCAGCGAGGTGCGGTATTGCCCGTTTTTCAGCAACAGGGCAATAAGGAGGTTCATGAACTGAAATAACGACTCTGATGTTTTCTTGTTTCTTGACATAATGACAGTGAATTTATGAAGTTTATTAATATATGATAGGGGAATGGAGGACTAGTTTTAGATAATTCAAGGTAAAATATCGATATTTTACATAAAAATCGGACTGTCTGTAATTCACCGGCATCATGATGTTCAGAACAATCGCCTCTATCGTATAATGGTAATCATTATTACAAAAAAAAACTCCGAAGAACCAAGATTGATTCTTCGGAGTTTTTTGTACACCCTTAGGGATTCGAACCCTAGACCCACTGATTAAGAGTCAGTTGCTCTACCAACTGAGCTAAGGGTGCCTCTGCAAAAAGCTTTGTTTTCAAAAGCGAGTGCAAAGGTAATACATTTTTCTGAAACCACCAAATTTTTATGGATATTTTTTGAAAAAATCTTTCATTTTATCCATTATGATTGGTTCATGGAAGCATTATTCCTTCAGCCAACTACCTATCAGACTGATGATTTCCTGTCTTGTAGGCTCTGGGAACGACAAGATGCGAGTTTTGTGCGAACCGCCATGACACATATAAACATGCAGGTTCTTCTTGTTCTTGGTGAAAGGCAAGCCGTAAATGCCCGAAGCTCCCCATGGGTCGATATCACCATAAATATAAACCATCTTCGGATCATTCTTGGTCAGGTACTCTACCGTATGATTATAGAGTGCTGGTGAGAACTTCACGTTTTCTGCTCCCTTTGGTACCATCAGTTTTTTCAGATAGCCTTTAGCTGTCTTGATACTGAGATATTTCTTGAATGGTTTGGTATAATAGCCGTAATAACCCAACTCCCGGGCTGCCTGCACATCAAACGAGGCTGTGGCATTATAATTGGTGAAATAGTCAGGCTCACACATATTAATCCAGTAATCAAACACCGTCTTGTCATCTGCCTCTCTTGCAGGAATCTTGTTGATGTCTTCTCCCCACTGCCAGAAAGCAAAGGCGTATTCGAATACAGAGAAATCAAAAATCTCTGCCAGCGGAGCATTGAATACATATTTCTTATCGTTGCAATATTTCTCGAACATTGGCAGCAACGCAGCCTTTCGCTTGAAAAGGAGCAACTGGAAATCGAGCACCTTCTGTCGGTTTTCCTTGGTTGATACCTGATATTGCAGGAACTTCTCATGTCGTCCATCCTCCACACCCTTGTTGAGCGGAGCTACGTATGGCACAGAAATATCTACATCATCAGGGAAGTAAGAACGGTAGAACATCGTAGTCTGTCCACCCTTGCTGATGCCGGTAGCAATCCATTTTCCCTTGTACATCGCATGCAGGGTCTGGTTTACATGATGCAGATCATAGAGCGAATTCTCAACGGTAAGATAATCCCAGTTGCAAGGACTAGGCATCGACTTGTCGAAATAACGGTACTCTACGGTAATGATATTCGTATCGAAGAGCTTGGAAAGTTCTTCGATATATCCTTCGCGCAACGCATAGTTGGCATTATATCCTTCTGTTACGAGCACGGTAGGACGGTCGAATCCTCTATGGCAGAGCACTACCCTCTGTTCGAAATAGCCCTTGGATGCATCCTTGGCATCGAGCTGTTGCTTGATAAAGAACACATACTTTTCTGGGAAATGCGTACTTTTCAGCGTTTCCACGTTACTTACTCCAGACAATGCAGCCAGTTGCTTACCAGCCACACCCAGTTCTGCCGCCAGCATCTGCAATGGCAGGATGAAGAGCAGCAGCATCGATTTCAAAAATCTCAGTTTCATCTTATTCTCTCTTTTTATTTATTATATTCTAAAATTCAAGATTGCGAAATACATTCTATATGTTTTCTAAACCGCTGCAAAGGTAATGATTTATTCTTGTTCGGCAAAGAGAAACCCCACCTTATTTATTATATGGGCAGCAATTAAGGAAATCAGAATACGAATCCTGCATTGATATAGAATCCTACATTCTTACCCAAGCTAGAATAATTAGCCTGAATGCTTACCGGACCCAATACGAAATCATAGGATGCCCGCAAGGCTCCTCCCCACAAATCTTCACCGATGAGAATATGGGAAAACTTGCGGGCTTCCTTGCCATACTCTCCCAGAGCGGTAAGATAGAACTTTCCTTTTACCCGATAACGGAAACCGAGCTGACCTGTCACCACATTGCGCTCCAGCAGATGAACATGCTGCGCACTCTCCCATGCCACCTGCCAAGGCAGATAGTAACCATCAGCTGCTCCACCTGCATAATTCTGATAAATGGCTGGTACGGAACTGCCAAACAAGAAGCGACTTTTGAGTTTAGGAAGCAGATAGAATCTGGAATTGAGACGTACGGCACATTCTCCTTGAAAAGCAGCCTCGCCAAAAGGATTACCATCAGCATAATGTATTCCGTCATCCGTATGCAGAATGCCCTGAACCTGAATGCGGCTGCCACGGGTCGGGAAATAACGGCGGTCGTAAGTATCCATCACAACAGATGCAAAGTAATTCAGGAAATGGTCTGACGAACGTGACTGGATGCTTCCGTCGCGTTCGAACATATCAGAATGATAATGATAATAATCAAACTGCGCTCCCGATTTCAATCTGAAATTACCGATATCGCGGGTATAGAATCCAGCGAAAGAATGCGAAAGAAACTCCAGGGCATCCAACTTATGCTTGTCCGCATAAAGGTCGAAATCATAATGAGCCATACGATAGGAAATGCCTATTTTTGCTCCGAAAAGGTTGCCATAGGCATATTTTATTTCCAGATATGGATTACGTGAAATGCGTCCTGTAAAGGCATAATGATGACGGGTAGAAAACTGCTGGTTGTTGGATATCTGAGCTATGACGCTCGCCAGATCCTGCGTATCAAAACGCGCACCTACACTGATTCTTCTGGATTCGTTGGGTTCCAGCATGAATACCAAGTCATAAGGTTCCTCGTTAGACTGTCTGTATTCTACACGCGAAAAGATATTCAGTCCCCTGAGCATAGCAAGTGTGCCATCTATCTCCTCAGGACTGACTTCCGAATTCTCCCGTAGAGCAATTTTCTTTCTAATCCACTTTTCCTCCTCTCCGCTGATGCCTTCAATCTGGATGCTTCCTATATGATAGGCTTCCGCCTGAGAAGGTTTCTGCAGTTTGATGCGTTTATCCTGTAATGTATCATCAGAGGCAACAGAATCACAAGCATCAGCATAGATATACTTTCTCAGAGCCATCAGCTCATCCCATTTCTGGCGGGCAGCCTGTTCTCCCCGCTGTATCATGGTATCAATGGCTTCAGATTGGAAACTGGCTGCCGAATAACCTTTCAGAGAAGGATTGATATAAAGATCGGCTTCAGCCATATTCTTCCGGTATTTGTTCTGCCCCATCATACTTATGAGCTGTTCTACAACAGAAGAAGCCGATTTCAGCTCTTCCTTCTTCTTCCAACCGGTACTCAGATCCACACAGATAATCACATCCGCTCCCATTTCCTTTGCCACATCAACCGGCAGATTGTTCAAGGCGCCGCCATCAACCAGCATCTTCCCTTTCCATTCTACCGGAGCGAAAACACCCGGTATCGACATGCTGGCACGCATCGCCAATGGCAACGAGCCCGATGAAAACACCACCTCCTTGCCTTCTACCAGATCTACCGCCACGCAACGGAAAGGGATGGGTAAATGAGAGAAATCATCTACCTGATGATACCCCACGGTAAGTTTCGAGAAAAGATTCAGGATGTTCTGCCCCTTCACATAACCGGTAGGCAACGAAAACTTCCTCTCTTTGGAAAGAGGAATATGAACGATATATTTCTCCCTTTCTTCTTTAGAGAGGAAAGTCTCCGATTCGCGTTTCACCTGATCACTCAAAAGGAAAAGCCAGTTCTGGTTACGGTAGAGGCTATCGATATCAGCAGCATCGTAGCCGACAGCATAGAGTCCGCCCACGATGGCACCGATACTGGTTCCGGCAATATAATCTACAGGAATATCAGCCTCTTCCAGCACCTTGAGCACACCTACTTCAGCCGCACCCTTGGCACCACCTCCACCCAAAACGAGCCCCACCTTCTTGCGTGGCTGCTGGGCTTGCAGAGGAGTATGTGCAAAGAAGCAGCAGAATAAAACCAAAAAACATAATATCTTATCTCGATGTATCATCATATTGCTCCTTGTTTAAATGAATAACTGACACAGCAAATACTCTTCACTCTTCACCAACCCCTCTGAAATACCGATAATCAGGGCGGTTGGCGGAGGTGAAGAGTTCTCAGAAGCTCTTCACCCACTCTTCACCACTCTTCACCTAAATACTTTTTCAAGAATCCGACAGAAAAGAGAAGAATGATATTTCTTTTCCTCCATATTTCTTTCGCTTTTAAATTCTACATTGCTTATTAGTGCAAAAGTACGAAGAAAGATTGGTATTCGCAAGAAAAATACTATAAAATTGAGGAGAACACTGAAATTTAACGGATTATGCGGATTAAGTTGGATAAAAAACGACCCGGTATATTTTTTTCTTCTTAAAATCTTTGGAGAATCAATAATTATCTGTATCTTTGCAGCGTTAGTTCCAGCCGAGCCTCTTGACAAAGCTTAAATAGGCTGGGCTTTTTTCATTTATAAAAATATGGCTATGAGTAAGGTAAACTTCTATGATATATATATTCATTTCAATGATGATATACTGCTGGATCCATCCTTTTCCGTCAACTATAAGGATAAGAGCGCATCATATAATTTCAAGAAATTAAAGTTTGATTATGCATTTATTCCCAAGGATCAACAACGTCTGGTGAATTATTGGGCACACCTTCATCAGCGTGAGCTGATGGACCACTATCACTATATCAAAAAAGTGAAACCCCTTGCCAACATTGAGAATTTAAGCAAGATAAGGGAAATCCACATAAAGCCATTAGATACAAAAGACAAACTGGGAATCATATTTGTATGGTATCAGGAGGATTACAAGCTGATTATCTGGTTTAGCAATATGGAACGTAAACTTATAGACATCAAGAAACTCATGCTTTCTGATGAAGAAAAGTTCAAGCGTTTTTATGACATAGATTACTACGAAAGCTACAAAGTAAATCCATATAGCATAACATGGGATACAGAAATCAAACTGACTGCAAAAGAACTCTATAACATCGCTGAGCCACTTCCGAACAACGTAGATTTCAAGGAATTGGACAAAGGAATCCTAGATGAGATTGCCGAAGAACAAGAAAGATTAAAACGGGAGAACCATTCTTTCACCTCAGACGTAGGATCCTGCTTTTGGGGCTGTCTCGCCTTTCCTATCACACTTCCTGCACGCATCCTCTGGTTTATTTTGAGAAAAGCTAGAATTCGCTAGATTGCAATACTTATTCCTACCCAATACACTTTTGCTAACGTTCAAAGTGTATTGGGCAGTTTTTTATATTTCCCGAAATCATAAAATCTATTTTTTGAAATTCTGCAAGAAAAAGCCTTTCAACTTTTATTTCTACTATTTCCATCCCGGTATTGCCTTTCGCATCTGCTCTTCAAATTCATCTATGGAAATCCAATGGTCTGGATCATCCAAGTATTTCTCTACCTCTTCACAATGCTCCATCACCTGCTCCGGCGAGCGTCCCATAGGATAGGAATCGGTGTCGTAAGCCTCATCCCAAGATACCGATGATGCTGATGCTGCCGAACGATAAGCAGGCGATGGCTCACAAACCTTATCCCCTGCTATCTTCGATTCCTCGATATGATATTTCTTTTCCTCCATATTTTCTTTCGCTTTTAAAGTTCCACGTTACTTATTGGTGCAAAAATACGAAGAAAGATTGGAACTCGCAAGAAAAACTTATAGAAAATGGCAGAGAACGCTGAAAATTAAAGGATTATGCGGATAAAATCCCCACGTAAAGAACAAGAAAGCCAGCCTTCTCATGCGAAAAGGCTGGCTTTATTTATCATTATTGCAGCATTTGCTTCATTTGTAGCAAATGCTCTTATATATCAAACAGATTACCCGTTGCCACAGAATACGATACCTTGCACTGGTTGCAGATATCAGTAATCGTAGCGCCACTTCCACTCAACGAGTAGAACACGCTCTCGCCTATCAAAACATACTCCCAGGTGCGATTCATTCTATCCTTAGATTCCAATGCGTTGATTTTCTTTATCCACTCGATGGTTGCCGTCTGTTTCTGACGCACGTTCACGTCATCTACCTTATCGTCGCCCTTGGTTTCAATCAGATAAACTTTATCAGCTGTAGCCACGATGAAATCTGGATGATACGTTGCCATCAAGCCATCCTTCCTCACGTAGAAGATGATGGCGAAGGAATGGCCACTCTCATTAATCTTCAGAAATCTTTCTACCTCGGCATCCCTATTCAGAAACTCAATGAATGCCTTTTCCAAACCTCCACCATGAGATGGATAACCTAGTCGGGGATAGATGCACTTCGGTACCTCCATGGAATAAGACTCTCTCATCTTGATGGCTTTGAGCGAAGAGAAATCTGTATGGCTCACCTCAGCATCTACCGTTGTCAGGCGGTTCTGCATTTTATAGATTGCCACCGCAAACTGCTCTACGATATGCTTCGTCACGATGCCATCCTTCGCCAGTAATATCTTCCAGTCGCTTCCCTGGAACGGGTCGAAAGACATGGTGAAAAGCCTCTTACGGATGTACCAGTCCATCACCTGCACCGTTTGGGCACCATTAATCTGAATTGTTGGGAAGCCCTGTCGGCGACAGTTCTCAAAGCGCAAAGTTACTACCTTCAGCAACTTCTGCAGATATTCATTATATCCATTGGCATTGAAGAGATTAGCCGTTACCTTATACTTACCAAAGGTAGTCTTTGTCAAAGATTCCTGCGATACGAAGGTCTCCCCCTCCTTTGCCAGGAACTTACGGAGCAAAGACAGCGGATACATCGTGAATGGCTGTAAATCATCTAAATCTATTTCTGCATCTTCCAACTCTTCTAAGGAATCATGCAGAATAACCGGCCATTGGAAATCATACGTTTCGTAATCCTCACGAAGTCCTATGGTCAGAATATCTCCAGTGGCGCCTCCGGTACCCACGTCGCCTTCATCCACAGCCACCAAGCCCTGATCCTGCAAATCATCATAAAACTTGATGAAAGCCGGATGCTCCACGATGGACAGGGTGTCGATATAGGTGCGAGGAGGTTGATGATTCTTCAATACCCTGAGGCGGTCTTCACGCTTGATGTCGATGTAGTCAGGCTCTCGCCACATCAGTCGCAAACCTCTACCAACCAACTGCTCCAGCAGGATTGGCGCCTGCGAAGAACGCAGCGGTACGAGCACACAGATGTTGTTGACATCGAAGCCCTCACGGAGCATCAGCACCGAGATGACCACCTTCGGACTCTTATACCTATCTATATCGAAGAGCTTCTTCTTGATTTCCTGCCATTCCTCATCCTTCACCTCGCCCTGCTTGTTGCTGTCGATGGTAACGATGTCTTCATCTTCCAGACCTTCCGACTTCAGAAACTCTTCTACAAAAGGAGATACGGTGGTGTCCTGGCAAACGATGAGCATCTTCGGGTTCTTAGACGCATCATTCTTCAGGAATTCTTCTTCCAGTTTGTTCAGCTTGGTCAATCCGGCACGGAGCATCATGCGCTGGCCCTCGCTCAGCCCTACTACCTTTCCCTGCTCATCACGCTCGGCGTTGTAATCCAGGTTCTCCAGGTCGGTGAGTTCCTGGCGGCGGTCGAGCAGCAACAGTTTCACCAGTCCCTGCTTCATCGCCATAGGCAAGTCGAAGTCAACAATGATATGCGGGAAGAAGAGTTTCACCTGCTTCTCTCCGGCACCCTTCGTATCAAAAGGAGTAGCAGAGAAGTCCACCTGTATGAATCTTGTACCTTTGGTGGCACTGATGGCATTCAGGCCTCTTTGCCATTCCACCTCCTCGGTTTCGCCATTACGCTTGATTTCGTGAATATGATGAGCCTCATCATTGATTACCATCAAATCCTTTAAACCCGCCAGATATTCCAGTTCTGTGCCACCCAGGGCACGGCGGTCGAGCATGCCGAGGTCATTGCCCGCCGACTTGCCCGGACGAATAGGCAACAGGTCGCTGATGATTTCAGCAGGTGTCACCGTGCTGGAATCGTCCACATCCTCATCCTGTTCCTTCTCTTCCATCTGATTTTCAAACAGATGCCAGTTGGTCAGGGCAATCAGTCCCTCTCCGGTGGTCTTCCTTCCGATGCCATCCTCCTTGGTCACCACATTGTTCTGTATGAACGAAAACACCTCGTCACGATAACGCTCGGGAATGAACACCTCCTGGTTCATGTAGTAGTCGTTGGTCTGAGGGTCACGATATTCCTCGTCGCGCTTCTTTCTGCCGCAGAAGGCATCCAGCAGACGGTCGTAAACGATCAGACCCGGAGCCACTATCAGGAACTTCTGCGTAAATCGTCCGCTCTCTACATCCTCGTGCCGGGCATTCAGCATCTGCCAGATTATCAGGGCATGCATCACCCACGTCTTTCCCGTGCCCGTAGCCATCTTCACTGCATACTTAGGCATCTGATATTTAGGCTTGGCAAGCTGAGCCAGGTCGGCCCTATCCATCAGCTCCGGAATGATGCCCTGATAGGCATCCATCACGCAGTTTTCTCCCATCACTTCGTGCAGATAGATGATGTTGAGGATAGCCTGACGCTGACCCTCGTGGAAGTTTCTCGCACGCTCGTTGCAGAAACCCTCTCCAAACCAGTAGTTCAAGAGCGAAGCGGTGGTTGGGGTCACCTTCTCCAGCATCTCCCCACTCTTCCAGGCGGCATTGACCACATCGGTGAGTCGATGCGCCAATTCCAAAGATATATTACTTGAATTGATAGCCATAGTCGTAATCTCCTATTCGTTCTTATCACTAACACTTCACATCCAGAATAACCTGACTCTCGAATCCGAACACATCCACCGCCTTGACGCAGACTTTTCGCTCATCCTTATGCGGCATGGCAATTCGGGTGGAATATACGCAGTGAAGCGGGTCGCTGTCGTTATCCACGTTCTCACGATAATCCTGCCAGGTGCTGCGGAAGGTATCGCCGTCATAATCAGGGTCGATGCTCCAATATTCTATCAGCGAGAGAGGGTCCTGCTCCATCACCTGCTGCAACTTCTCCTTGTCCTTATCATCCAGCGGAATATTATCTGGCGAGAGCAGCACATAGTTGCTGAGACTGATGTCGAGTTCATCCTCGCCATTGCCGTTCACGGTTACTTCAACTGGGTTCACCACCAGATATTGCAAAGAAGAGAAGCGGACGGTTTTGTCGGCGATGAGCTTCTTGAAACCTTTCTTGGATAGCTTGTCGAGCAGATCGGGCGGAATCACCAGCACCTCTACATTGCTGTTCTTATATTTCTCGATGGCTTGCGAGATGTCGAAGGCGAAGTTCCAGCCGAGCACGATGACTTTATCCCAGTCGCCGCCAAGCAGAGAAGCCTTGGCTTCTACGGCACGGCGAACGGTAGCAGCAGTGGTCAGGCGGTTAGGACTATCCACCATCACCAGATTTCGTGTGCCCTTAACGTAGCCAAAGTTTCTGTCACTCACCTGTTCTGGGGAGAATGGTAAGGCACCGAAGAGGCCTAAGACTACCTGAGAGAGATCGCCCACTCTGCGAAGCTTCTTGTTGTTATGGAAAGCCTCTTTCTGATAGTCGCCGATGCTCTGATAGAGGAACGGATTTACTTCCTGGTCGATGAAACGCTTGCGCATGACGAGGGATGCCGGCTTGCCGATGTCACAGGTAATCCAGCGACGGCCCAGCTTTTCGGCAACCGCTGCTGTGGTGCCGCTGCCACCGAAGAAATCACAGATGAGGTCGCCTTCGTTGGAAGATGCCTTGATGATACGTTCGAGGAGGGCTTCGGGTTTTTGAGTGGCGTAGTCAATTCTTTCTTTTGCTTGGGAATTTACAGGAGGTATATCATCCCAGAGTCCACTAATTATACTACCTTTAAGAGAATCTAAATATCGTTTAAACCTCGGCCTATTATTAGCTGTCATAACAATGAGTCCTTCTTCACATAATTTGTCTATATTCTCTTGCGAATATCTCCAATGAGTTCCTGGTGGTGGAGTCAACTTCTGTCCCCAAAAATATCGAGCAGGACCTTCTCCTGGTGCTGTTAAATCACCCAATGCATATCTTCTTCCATCAGAATCTTGATTAGAATAATATTTATTAATATGTTCTTCAGAATGAGGCAAAAACTGAGCTGTCCATATATAATCGTAACTATTCTTATGATAATAGTAAATTGTATCGTGAATAACACCAAAACTCTGCTTTTGTGCATGTGATGTTGTTCGTTTCCATATAATTTCACTTGAAAAGTTCTCCTTTCCAAAAATCTCATCAAGAAGCAGTTTCACATAAGCCCCAACATGCCAATCAATATGAACAAAGATACTTCCCCTTTCAGAAAGCAATTCTTTCATCAGAACCAATCTTGGGTAAATCATTTTCAGATAAGAGATTGTTCCTTCTTCCCAAGTATCAGCATAGGCAAATTGTTCTACTACCGTTGGCTTCTGTTGAATTTTCACTCCTGGCAACGTAACCTTCGTCCTATAATCCGCCTTAGAATCAAACGGCGGGTCGATGTAGATCAAATCCACTTTGCCTCTTAATGAAGGCAAGCCCGTCTGAGGGTCTCCGGCAAGCAGCGCCTGCATGGTCAGGAGATTATCACCATACACCAGACGGTTCATCCAACTCCCCCCATCCTGGGCGGCATTGAATGCATTAGGGATATTGGGAACTTGCCCACGGAAGAATCCGGAGACATCCTTGCGAGGCAACACCAGCTCATTGGTTTGCAATCCAATGCGTGTGCCACTGCTCAATCGCTCGATGATGCGCTGAGCCTCTTGCCTACCTTCGCTTGCAATGCGAGGTAGTTCTTCAATCAATGATTTTGCCATAGCATTAAAGCTTAAATATAGTTTTAATGCGTAGCATGCTATTCTTTAAAACGAAGACTCCACCAAATACCCAAACGCAAGAACGTGGACAGTTCAACTCATCCACGTTCAGAGGTACTTGGCGGAAACCTATGTATACAGACAAGTCGAACGCCCACGTATATCGCAGGCGCTCGCACATTTATTCATGTATACATTCTTTCCACCGCCAAGTTTCCTGAACGTTTATCGAATAAACAGCAAACGCTATTATTTTAACCCACAAAAACAGACGTCATCGCCTTAGGGCGAATCCATCCAATTGCAAAGTAAATGCAACCGAGCGCAATGAAAGCTTGCTTTCAAATTGCCGAGTGCAGCTTTGCTTCTGCAAAGATACTGCAAAAATCAAAGATAACAAAATGATTCGCCACCTTTTTTATATTATCCCCCATTTTTTCTTGCGAAATCAAAATATTCTTCTCAAAATCTTTGGAGTATCAATAATTATCTGTATCTTTGCAGAGTGAAATGTTTAAAAATTACAATTATGGCAACACAAGTATTACAATTCAATCAGGCCCAGCAGGCGGTGCTCAATGTTATCTCTTGTTTGCAGTCAGAACAGGACTTGGCAGACTTGAAACGAACATTAGTAAAGTTCATGAATGATCGCTTGCAGCGAGAAATAGATAAGCTTTGGGAATCTGGCGAAATGAGCAATGAAAAGTTGCAGGAAATGCAGTCAGAACATTTGCGCACGACTTATAAATAAACTGACTATGCAGAGAAACATCGTCTTAGATACCAACTGTCTCTTGCAGATAATTGCAAGGAAAAGCAAGAATTATTTCTTATGGGAAGGATTCTTGAATGGGGACTATTGTCTCTGCTTTACAACTGAAATTCTAGAAGAATACGAAGAAATACTTTGTTTAAAAACGAATCGATTAATAGCAACTATGGTATTAGAGATTATAACTCAAGCTCCAAATACCCAAAGAGTTGATGCTCATTATCATTGGAATCTTATCACACAGGATCCCGATGATAATAAGTTTGTGGATTGTGCAGTCTTTGCTAATGCCGATTTCATTGTATCAGATGATAAACATTTCAAAGATTTAGAAAACATTGATTTTCCAAGAGTACTAGTAGTTAGATTAGAAGAGTTTGCCAGATTATACCGAAATCTTGGTGCCAATTAATTAAAACTCTTTTCATCATTGAATTGACACATATTTCGAGAGATAATATGTAAAAGAGCAGAAGCAAACACGGAAATACTCTTCACTCTTCACCTAACCCCTAGAAATACCGATAAACAGGGAGGCTGGCGGGGGTAAAGAGTTCGCAGCAGCTCTTCACCCACTCTTCACCACTCTTCACCCATATACTTCTACACATCAACGCATAAAGGAGGATACACATCTACCTATCAATTTTGAGTCCAGGTGAAGAGTGGTGAAGAGTTGCTGAAGACTCTTCACCTCCCGAAATGCCGATAAACACAGGGGATTTGGGAGGAAAGGTGAAGAGTGAAGAGATTTTTGCAGAATGCTAAACATAAATCATATTGATAGGATTGGGAAATCTGGTTTTCCTATCTGCGATGACTGTCTTATAGGAACAGCCTACTGTTCTCTAATCCGCCAGTCGGCTATTCGCCCCAAACAGCCGACTGGCCATACGCAAACAGCACACTTATCTTTCGGAGATAAATATCAGAACATCGGAGATTTATCTGCCAAAAACAACCATATCAAAACAAAAACGAAATGAAACTTCCCTGAAATTTGGAGGGTTAAAAAAAATATATTACCTTTGCACCCGTAAAAAAATATAAGATTATGAACGGATTGTATACTATATTATTATTGGTGCTGAGCAACATCTTCATGACGCTGGCTTGGTACGGACACCTCAAGTTGCAACAAACGGGCGTGAGCAGCAACTGGCCTCTTATCGGTGTCATCGCCTTCAGTTGGGCCATCGCCTTCTTCGAATATTGCTGTCAGGTACCAGCCAACCGCATCGGTTTCGTGGATAATGGCGGACCGTTTAATCTGGTCCAGCTCAAGGTGATTCAGGAATGCGTATCGCTTATCGTCTTCGCCATCATCGCCAATATCCTCTTCCAGGGACAGGGATTGCACTGGAATCATTTCGCAGCCTTCTGCTGCCTGATTGCAGCCGTTTATTTCGTATTCATGAAATAGCCGGATAAGGAGTTAACTCAATATAACTCCTTATCCGGCTACCTTTTTAGTTTTACACCTGCCTTACACCAGATTATAGATTTCGCTCGGTGTCTTGCGCTTCAATACTTCCAACTGGAAGTCCTTGCCGGCTATGATGCCTTTGCTGCGCAAAATCTGCTCCACGGTTTTGCGTGCCAGCTCAGGATGGTTGTTCTCCTCGCTGAGATGACAGAGCCAGACGTGATGAAGCTGCGGTGTAGCATAATTGGCAAGAGCCTCGCCACAATCGTCGTTGCTCAGATGACCGTTATCTCCCAGAATGCGTTCCTTCAGATACTGGGGATAATGGCCCTGCTGGAGCATCTCTACACTATGGTTCGCCTCGAGCACAAGATAGTTGGCACGACCGATAAAGTCGTGCATCTCTTCGGTAATATGACCCACATCGGTGATGAGACAGAAGTTCACACCTCCACACTCCACGAAATAGCCAACATTGTCGGTACTGTCATGGGGTACGCCGAACGGGGTAATCTTAAACTCGCCCAGTGTGAAAGTTACGTTCTTCTCTATCACACGAGCATGGTTAGGCTCTATCTTCTTTCGAACACAATAGTTGCGCTCGATGCCTTGATGTACTTTACGGGTCGTATATACCGGTAGATGATAGTCAGTACTCAGACTCCCCACCGACTTTACATGGTCGGCGTGGTCATGGGTGATGAGGACGTGATGCACATCCTCGAAGCGAAGTCCATAGTTATGGAAATGCTTCTTTAATATTCTTATTCCTACTCCTACGTCTATCAGTATCGAATCCGTATCAGTGTAAAGATAATAGCAATTGCCACTACTTCCACTGCCAAAGGATATAAATTTCAGCATTTTAATTGTTATTTTCCATGCAAAGTTAGCAAAAAAGATTCTTATTACAAAGTTTTTTACTATCTTTGTGCCGAAATATCGCAAAAAAATAGAATTTTTAAGATTTGAGAATCATGATGAAGAAGTCGATGATAGGTTTATGCATAGCTGTGGCATGCATGACCGCAAGTATATTCAGCCTTTCGGGATGTGAACCTCACGAAGGCAGCGAGGACCAGCTGAAGGCAGATGTTGATTCGTTTGCCAACTATTATTTCAACTGGCATTTCCCGAAAGCCGTGAAGTATTGCACCCAGGAATCGGAGCGCTGGCTGCGCTATGCTGCAAGTAATGTGAACGAGACCGACGTGGAACTGCTGCGCCAGAAACCGGAGGATGCCAGCATCGAGATTACGGATATTGATTTCGGTGACGATGAAACAAGTGCCACCGTTACCCTTACTGTTCATAATTTTCTGCAGATGGACAGCATCGGGCAGGATCCGCAGCTCATAGAACAGGCCGATTTCCAACTGCCGATGTGTATGGAAAAGGGACTCTGGAAGATTAAGTTGGAAAAATTGCCTTGAAAAAAGTAAGGAGTTTCGCAAGTTCAGGAGTTAAAGGAGTCAAAGAAGTTATCGCTCCCTACGGTCGCTGAGGAGTTAAGACAATAGTCTTTTTGGCGTAGTTTTTTAAGCAGCAAGACATACGTCTTAACTCCTTAACTTCCTTAACTCCTTTAACTTCCTGATATGCGAAAGTTCAGTTAACTATAAACTATTAGCTGCATTTAGAACGGCAGACCAACTGCGAAATGGAAGGCGAAATCGCGGTCTAGTTTCGGGTGGATAATCGCCCAATGCTCTTCCTGCGTTCCGTAAGCTGGATTGATTGCCTTCATACCCATATCCAGACGGAGAATGAAGTAATCGAAATTCAACCTGAGACCTAAGCCATAGGCTACAGCTATCTGTTTGTAGAATTCATCTATCTTGAACTGACCGCCAGGCTGATCCTGATAATTGCGAAGTGTCCAGATATTACCGGCATCGATAAACGCTGCACCCTCAAACTTCCAGAAGAGCGAAGTGCGGTATTCGGCATTCAAGTCGAGCTTCACATCACCCGTCTGGTTGATGAAATCTATTCTTCCGTCAGTTCCCTTAAACTTGCCCGGACCTAATTCTCTTACGCCCCAACCTCTTACCGAGTTGGCACCACCCGAGAAATAACGCTTTTCGAAAGGTAGCACCGTACTGTTGCCGTAAGGATAAGCCACACCGATACCCGCATGCAGCGCCAGAGCATTACGCTTATCAAACTGCATCAGATGGGTATAATCTACATCAAACTTGGCATACTGGGCATAAGCTATATTAAATAATGTACGCTGCCCCTGGCTGTTCACCTTGAAACCGAATGTCTTGGAAACACCACTCAGCAGATTGCCCGAACTCTCTACATTCACTCGCACAGCATCTACCCCATCGCTATAACTCAAACCGAAACCCATCTTCATGATAAACAGGTCTTCGTAATTGTAGCGGAGGATGGCATTTCTGTTTTCTGCATTATCGAGATAGTCTCTCTTGAATGTCTCGGATATCCATGGCATATACACATAGTTGAGATCGAGCAGGTCGAAACGCCAAGCCAGGTGATGACGCGGTTCTGTCCAGCGATAACGCCAGGCAGTAGAGAATACGCGGCGATGAAACTCCGGACGGTTCTGAAGATTCCAACTTGCCGACAACTCGCTGTTTGCCGTCTGTCTTCTTCTGAAATTTCTTGAAAGGAAAGGCGCCAAGAAACGAGGGAAAACCAGTTTGCTTTCAACCGAATATTCTGTATAGTTCTGATCCTGATACCCCTCCAGACCGGTAATGGCCTCGTAGGCTCCACGAAGTTCTATGCTCAGCTGCTCACTACCTCTGAAGAGATTTCGGTTGGTATAAGTGAGCGAAGCAGCAGCTCCCAAGTCGCCCGCCGTATTGGTTCCCTCCGGCTGGAAGGCGATGGTAGAAGGCTTGTTGGTACTGATCTGGATATTGCAATCCATCTGCCGGCTGATGCTGTCCCTCTCCATCCCGTTCTCCGTAACCTGGTTGCTGTCAGGAACTTCAGAGAAACTGATGTTGGTATACTTCACCGCCTGCAGACGGGCAAAGTTGTTATAGGTGCGCTGCAAGGCGGCGGCACTGTAGGGACGGCCTTCGCTGAGGGCAGTGGCATTGAGCAAAACCTGATGGCGCAGATGGATTCGGTCGCTGTCATTACTCAGATAGTTGATGTTTCTGATTTCATATCGGGTATGATCAACCTCAGGAGCATTACTGTTAGCCTTATACTTCATCAGGTGTAGCGTCAGGGCGATATCCTTCTGTCCCGCAATCGTATCGGCAGAAAACTGGATAAAATCTTTATGAAAGCGGAAATAGCCATCATTGGTCAGAAGGCTGGAGATACGCCTGCGTTCATTATCCAATGTTTCTACCGTAAATCTCATTCCCGGCTTAATCTGCTGATTATCGGGGTTATCGAGATGCAGAAGTTGCTGGATATGTTCATCTTCCACCTCATATTTCACCTTACCTATCATAAAAGGTTCTCCGGGATGCAACAGATAGGTAGCATCCAGTTTCTTTCCTTTCTTGGTAGTATAGAGCGACACCCCGGCATGCATGAAGCCCTGGTTCTGCATGGCGGTAAGCAGATCCTGACAGGAGAGCCGCGCCTGCAAAGTATCGTAGATGACAGGCTTCTTGCTGAAAGGATTCTTGAAGAGCGAGAAGAGTTTCGGCTTCTCTTTCTGGCGCACATACTGCTTGAGCGCCCCGGCATTATACCCTGCCGAGTCGCTCTTCACTTCTACCTTATTTAATATATACTCCCCTTCCGGCACCATTTTGCTCGAAGAACAAGATGCTATGAGCAGCGGCAAGGCAAGTAATGAAATCGTTTCTTTTTTCAAAATATCTATCGTTTTTGATATGCAAAGATAATGCAAAACAAATTAAATACAAAATATTTAGCACTTTTTATTTTGAAATGTCTATATTTTATGTTACCTTTGCACACATATAGACAAAAAATAAATGATTAGCAAGAATAAAATAAAGTACATACGTTCGCTCGAACTGAAGAAGAACAGAAATAAAGAAGGAAAGTTCGTGGCAGAAGGTTTCAAGGTGGTAGACGATCTGCTCGCTCTGCAACCTGCCGACCTGATTGTGGCTACCGGCGAATGGCTCCGGGGCAAACACTTCGGGGCTGAAACCGAAGTGATAGAGGTTACTGATGAAGAACTGAAGAAAGTGAGTTTTCTGCAACATCCGCAACAGGTGCTTGCCGTATTCAAACAGGCAACATCAGGAGATTACTCTATTAATACCAGCGAACTGAGTCTGGCGCTCGACGGCGTTCAGGACCCGGGCAATCTGGGCACCATCATCCGCATCGCCGACTGGTTTGGCATCACCCATATCTACTGCAGTCAGGATACTGCCGACGTATACAATCCGAAGGTGGTGCAGGCCACGATGGGCAGCATAGCAAGAGTGAAGGTAGAATATGGTGACCTGCTGGGACTGGTAGAATCACTTCCTGCCGACGTTCCCGTTTACGGCACCCTGCTCGATGGCGACAACATCTATCAGCAAAAGCTCGAAAACCGTGGACTTATCGTGATGGGAAACGAAGGAAAAGGCATCTCGCCAGACCTGGCAAAGAAGGTGAATCACAAGCTGCTCATCCCTAACTTTCCGGAAGGTAG
>UMJA01022677.1_pt1 | contig 23589 bp, 19 predicted proteins | sample 1965901 | NCBI WGS metagenome assembly UMJA01 (sample SAMEA4836138, study PRJEB28245) | human gut metagenome | biome: gut microbiome; material: fecal sample | place: Denmark | collected 2008 | reverse complement strand
TATTACAGCCGCAGAGCGAGGGTCGGCGCATGGTCATGTTGTTGTGTATGCCGGATATGAAGCAATTCAAAAGGCACATCCGGAGATAAAGGATAAGAATACTACGATTGTAGCCGCATCGTATGGTACAAGGTCTGCCGGATGTCAGCCATGGTATAGTGAGTTGACAAAGTATACAGCATATCGTAATGTGACGCAGGAAGCTAATTCTAAATATAAGAATGTGTTATCAGCCGAAAAGAGTACGAATACGAATAATGGTAACAAACAATCGGAAGCCACTCCTGCACCGACAACGAAGAAATAACAAAAAATAACATATTGTTTTTCGTATAGCACAGTTGATTTTATAAATTGACTGTGCTATAATATCCTCATAAACGAGGAAATTAGAAAGGAGACAAAGTTTATGACAGAGGTAAAGGAAAGGAAAGATGTGCTGACAATCATTATTGGTATTGTAACAGCAATTATGATTTTAGCAGGTATTGCTATCGTATGGTATTCTTCTGAAATCAATAAAAATACTAATGAGAAGCTGACAGAATATAATAGTCAGATTGTTGATTTGGAGAAGCAGGCGAAAAGTTTAGCCAATACCGATACGACAACGAAAGAAAATGTTGAGGTATCATTAAAGTCTTGTTCAGAGTTGGGCACAAAGATTGCGGAATGTCAGAATTTTTACAATACATCCGATGCAGATGCATCTTCGGATGAAAGCCGACAGGCAATCAAAGAGAATGCTGCTAAAATGAAAGCGTTATTTGATAAGTGTGAGGATAAGGCGAATGTTTGGTATACCAATTATTCATCTGAATGGGTGTTTAACTCTACTTACAGTTTTACAGACACCACGATTCCGGTGCTTTGGACTTGTTTGTCAAAATCTGATAATGAGAAAACAGATGGTTCATTGTTAGCGTATGCAACAGGTACTTATAATAATGATACGAAAATGTTTTCTGATATTGAAGTACATGTGACACGATTAGGCAGTTCTATGCAGGAACATGATTAAGCAAAGGAGATGAATAGATTATGAAGCGATTTATACCATGTATGGTTGGTGTTGGTGTATTACTGATTTGTATTGCCATTATGGGTGTTACAAAAACAAATTGTAATACGAAATTGGCAAATACAAAGGATAAGGTTGCCGATTTACAGAATCAGTTGGATGTAAAGCGAGTGGAGCGGGAAAGTGATACGGTTCAGTTAAAGAAAGAGACAACCGGATTGGATTCTGCCCGTGTATCTGAGGATGATAAGGCATTTGAAGAGGTTATTAAGCCTGTGTTTACATGGTCAACCGGAGATGAGTATGATGCGGCTCGCAATCAGATGATTTCCAGACTTGGCAAGGACAGTGATTTTGTAAAGACTGTAATGCCGAAGCAGAAAACCAGTAAGGACGGAAAATATAAATGGGTGGACGCTTATAAGGCAAATTGTAAGTTTGAGGATATGAGTTCGTATGTTACGAAAGTGGATGGTACGAATTACTCTTATCTGGCGTTCATTACTTATTCTGTGAATGATAGTTCCGGAAATGAAGCAAAGAATCAGTGTGTTATCACTTATACAATGGATGCCAATAAAACAATTTCAAATATTAAGGGTTACACCCTGTAGGAAAGGATGAGAAAGGACTATGAAAGCATTGACAAAATTCATGCATCGACATGATAATGAGACAGAAGTGGAAAGAGAAAGAAGAGGATTACATTTACAGTATCATATCAAGAACATCTGCAGGGTTGGTGTTTTGTGTGTTGCTTACTGGGTTGTATTGGTAATGGGCGGATTGTATGTCGTGCCGCATTTAGTCGGTTATATGGCAGGTATGTTACGCATCACTTATGAATCAAAAGCACTGGACATTGTGATTTGGGGCTTTTGTTCGTTCTATGCAGTGGCACTTTGTATTATTGGTTCATGGTATGTTTTGCGATGGCTGACAAAAGCGTGGAATGGACTGTTTATCAATACGATTGCTGAGGGGCAGGCGTTAAAGCGGTTAAAGGCAGAAAAAGAAGAGGATGCTCAGAAAAAGTTTATGGAACGCTTTGGGTTTACGGATTCTGAATCAACGGATTCGGTACATAAGACAGGTAAACGAAAAAAGTAGTAATTTTTGGAAAAAGTTATTGACATTTTTGTTATCTGAATATATAATTGACTTATGTAGCAGTTAAATTTTGCACTGTGTCATTATTTCTTGCCCCAAAGAGGGGAAATTATGGAAGGAGAGAAGACCTATGGCAAATTTTAGAAAAGAATCCAAGAACTCAAAAGAGGGTGTAAGACTGTATGTTGCTGCGGCATTTCCACAGAAAGCACCTATGACTGGTTATAACATGGCGATTGGTGTTGCTAACGATTTAGGTCCTCGTAAGGGACAGAATCTGCAGAGTGCACCAATGCTTGCTTATGACAATTACACGACTAAGGATGGTAAAGAGGGAACTTCCTACACCCGTCCGTATTCCAAGGAGCAGTATAATGCGATTATGGCGATTGCCAATACTAAGGGTGACTGCCCGGTATTCAAAGCCGATGTGTTCCCTAAGAACAATGGCATGGTCGTAAACACATCTACGCTCGCAAAGACAAGCAAATCGTTTGACAAAGCGGAGCACCAGAAGAACACCGAACTGGCTCGTGCCGAAGTTGCAAAGCAGCGTGAAGCACAGCAGGCTCAGGCTCAGAATGAAGCGGAAGCTCAGGAAGAGGCTGCAGCATCTGTTGAGCAGGAAGGTCCGGAAGTAGGCTAAGATAATTAGCTGAAAATTCGACAGACTATAGACAATACATATTGCGATTTACTGCTACAACGGGCGAGACGCTTTAAGGGTGTCTCGCTTTTCTTTTGCAGAAAGGAGTGTGTTATATGAATAAGAAACGAGAGTTGGCAATGGATATTCTGAAACAAAATGCCTGTATGATAAACAGTTGTTTGTCAAAGAATGAGTTGAAGCGTTTCAATGGAGATTATGTGGGCTATCTGGAAAATTGCATCAAGCGATTGACAGGGTTAGAGCAATCCACGCAGCGAAAACACCCGGAACGGGGCAAAGAATTTGAAAATATTGTATCACAGCAATCCAATTCTGAGATGGAACGGGAATAGTAAAGGAGTGTATCTACTATGGCAAATGAATTGATTCCAAGACAACAGGCAGTGTATCCATCCAATGATATGCAGATTACACAATCACCGTTGATGGTTAGTGCTTATGCAAAATCCGGAGCGTTGGCGTTTTCATCGGGAAAGGAAACACCACAGGGTATCATGTCTGACACAATGTATTCTGTACCCATGAAAGGCACACGCCCATTTTGTAGTTATTTGGATGTTGTAAAAAATCCGGAAGCGGCAAATATTGTTCGTGCAAATCGACTGGGTGAATTTACAGGTAATATGAAGTGTATGCCAAATGGTTCGGTGGTGAATGAAGTACAATTTAATCCCGAAGCCTTACAGATGTATGACCCAGAGGGTGTAAAATCGTATATGTCACGATATGATATGGGGGCTGGACAGACTCAAATGGTACAGTCTGCCAAGCAGAATCTACAGGCTGTACAGGCAAATCGTGCTTATGAAAATTCAGAATATGGTCATATTGATACTATGACCAGAGCCATGATGTTGTCTTGTAATATGCAGGATGCTATCAACAAAGGTGATGATTATGCTTTTGCATCTATGATGCCGGAATATGCAGAGATGGACTATCGTTTGAATCCACAGAGAAAGCAGGATGTGGAATTAAAAACACAAACGATGAAGTCCAGTCCCTTGTTTGTAGCGTCAACGCAGGAGACGAATTTGGATATTCAAAAGGCAATGTACACAGCACAGTTAGTAAAGCAGTTATCTGATACAAAAAACAGAGAGCAGAGGACTGCAAAACAGCAGTTTATGACAAGTTTCATGAATACGATTGCCGTGAATCAGATGATACGGGCAATGGACGGATATCAGTCTAGCGATGTATCGCAAACACGCCAGTTTATGAGTGTGGCACAGACAGACCCGGCAGTTGGTAAAGTTTATGAGACTTGGCAGGGTCATATTGATTCTAATCCGGAGTTTATGACAAAGGATTCGTTTGATAAATATAACGATATGATGACAAGAGGTGGATTTGCATCAGACCAGTTGCGATTGGAGCAGTTAAAGGATGCTAATCGTTTGCCGGGAGCAGAGCAGTATGCGATTCCGGAAAAAGGTAAAGCCATGGCGATTGAGGGTCAGAATCAGCCGTTATTGCCACAGATGGATGCCGCAACGCCGCAGCTTGCACATCCGGAGCGTGGAACGGAATTTGCAGGTATGTTATCTGGTCCGTCTGCACCAAGTTCGACCTTTGAATTTGGTAATTAGAACTTTTTGTTGTTTTTTTTCTTAGAATATGATATGATGATAAAAGATTGATAAATCAATATTTTATGACTAAGAAAGGAGACTTGGTGTTATGAAAGTTCGTGCGTTCGCAATGGATGGGCAGTTGGCTCGTACCGCACAGAGTTCCATTGACCCAGATGGTCTGGAATATGCAAACGGAATTTTATGCGAGGGTGATGTTTCCATAAAACAGGCGTACATAAAGCAGGGGACGATGAAAGAACATTACCGTCCATATTTGGTACTGGATGGGGAAGTAACCGGGATTCGTGGTGATTTTCCAAATAATGTTTCCGAAGTGCATTTTTCAGATGAACATCGGCGAGTCGATGTTTCCTATCAGTATCAGTTCAGCAATGAAGAACTGGCAAGCATGTGTCAGAAAGGTTTATTTGATGATGGATTTGAAGTGCCACAAATCATGACCGATAATAATGGTTTTCAGTTGCCAATGGTTTGTGATTGCTTTGCAGTAAATGTTTCGGAAATACCAATTTTGTTTGTAAAGGTTCAGTCACAGTACAATATGGAGATTGAGAGTAAAACTTGTGGCTACACATTGGGTGATTATTTCGAGCAGGCAGTGGTGAAAGAAGACGAATTTCTTGAGGATGAAGATATGCAGTCAATGGATTTTGACGAAGAGGATTCGTTATTTGAAGCCAATAAGCAGGAAGAGCCTGCGCCAGAGGTTGTGGAATCCGAAGAGGATAAGACCTTATCGTCTGAGGATATGTTAATCCATAAGGCATTTGAGAATATTGAGCATCGTGTAGAGCACAAAGTGTTACAGGCAAAGCAGTCTGTTTCTGAAACAGCAAAGGCAGATAATGTAAATCCAGAACCGTCCGCAAAAGCAGATGGACAGGATGAGGTTACGGAGTCTGCAGAACCGATGGAATTTGCAGATACCGATTTTGTAGAGGACGATAGTCCATTTGCAGAATCTGTAGAAGCCGAAGATATTCCAGAGGAAGAGCCGGAGCCGGAATCCGATGAGACCGAAGATGCGGTAACAGATTCCGAAGAGAAATCCGAGCAGGAGAAGAAAAAGAGCAGTGCTGCAGCAACCGCCATTTCGGATATCAAAGAAGCCGTTGTGGACGAAAAACGCCGTGAGATTCCGGCATCCATTTCTGATATTGATAAACAGAATGATGCGTTGGAAGATGAGGGCGCATATTTTTGATAAAATTGCAGAGGTGTTTTTTTGTTAAGAGCACCTCTGTTGTGATTTAAGGATGATGAGTTATGAGTTTGAAGCAATCCATTGTTGTGAAAAATGAATTTACTTTTAAGACCGGGAAGAGTAAGGGAACTCGTGGTGGTACGCCCGGCAGTTATGTGTTGCGTTATATGGGTCGTGATTTGGCGACTGAGGATTTAACGCCTGTACAATTTGATAATGAATCGTTTATTATGCGGTACATGGCTCGAAAAGAGGCAACGGAAACTGCCAGTTCGATTCCCGACTTAAAAATGAAAATGCGAAATGCACAGGGGTCTGGCGGCGTTGCTTTTGGCTACGGGGATGTTTCGTTATCGCATCAGCATCTGAAAGATGCGGCAAAGGATATTCAAGAGAATTTCGACAAAGGAAAGACAGTATTAAAAACGGTATTGTCGTTTGATGAAAACTACTTGCGAGAGACCGGAATCATAGAACCCGATTTTGTGTTACAGAATCGTGGAGACTACCGGGGCAATGTAGACCAGATGAAACTGCGTATGGCAATCATGAATGGTCTGAAAAAATTATCGGAAGATTATGATGATTTGCAGTATATTGGTGTTATACAGGTTGATACAAAGCATTTGCATTGTCATCTGGCAATGGTGGACCGTGGTGTTGGCAATATGCGATATGACGGGACACAGCGTGGTAAGATTACAGCACAGGGTAAACGGAAACTTCGCAGAGGGATTGATGAGTTTCTGGATGAGAAACAGCATGTTAAGTTCATGAGCAGTAATATTACGCATGATAAACGAAATGCCTTGTGTTTTATCAAGAAGTACACACATAAAGTCATGGATGAGCATGGTATGGGGCAGTTTCTCATGGCATGTTTGCCGGAAGATAAGCGGTTGTGGAGAGCATCTACAAACCGGAAAGAAATGAAAAAGCCGAATGCGATTGCCAGAGAGTATGTAATGCAGGTGTTGGCACAGCCGGATTCGGGATATCGTGAAGCCATGCAGCATGTTCATGATTATGCCAGTTACAGACAACAGCGTGAGGGTTTGTCTGCCGAAGAGTATCAGAAGTTAATGTATGATGGCGAACATCGAATTGTAAATGATTGTATCAACGGTGTGTATGCCGTATTAAAGCAAATACCGGATGCGGAGCGTTCAGTTCGTACACCGATGATTGATGTGATGAGTATGAATTATGAGGATATGGCATCCCGGTTGAATGATGATGATATGATTGATTTCGGTTTTCGATTACGGTCGTACTCCAGTCGGTTAGACCATCATAAGAAAGAGACACATAAGTATCATGAAGCGGTAGAGTCGTTTCAAGCGTCAAAGAATATTGATGAATCCGCAAAGCCACTGCTTACATTTTTCCAAGAGGAAGAGGAATATAATGCGAAGCTGATGTGTAAGTATCAGCATTTTTTGTCATTCTTACCGCCATCTGAGGATTACGAAGAGAAGTTTCGTAAGTTGATGAAATACAAAGGTGAGATTGACAGTATTGGAAAGTTACTGGGAGATGCGTCACCGAAACGGATGACTGCAGAAAATGCAGAGGATTATGGTGTTCGAGTGTATGGTGTACATGGCGGTCGTTATTTAACATTTGCTCCACAAATGTTGGAACGAAAGCAAGACATCATGCAGGCAGATTTTGAGAAACAGCAGGATGAATTTGCAAGGGAATTGGCAGATTACGGATTGACTTTGGATGAGAAAGGAATTTCTCGGAAAAAGCCGTATGAGTTTGATGATGTAAAGGCACTTGACATTCATCATCTTGGATATGATTTTGCGTATGATATGCCAATATCTCGACCAAATGTGGAACAGTTTGTGGATATGGCGAATCGAAGGTATTTGGCATTTCAGAATGCTAAAGAGTATCTGGTCGGTTCCGGGCAGTCGGCAGCATTACATAATTTTCCGGAACAGGATATTAAATTGATGAAAGAGGTCGCAGATTCCATGACGGTGAAGCCTGTATTGGTGTCAAATACGCCGTTGGATTCCGGTCAGAGACGGAATACACATACGATTCGGTTGGACGAGAATTATGCAACAAATATGGAATTGGCTGTGAAGTCGGCAATTTCGACGATACAGTTTGATGAATATGGAGAGTGATAGTATGGCTAATATAAAAAAACGATATATTGTAATTGCAATTCTTTTTGTACTGATTGGAATTGGAACTGTAGGACTTGTGATGCAGGAAGTAAGAGAGCCGGAATCGTTTTACTGGGATGACCCGGCTGATACAAATCCGGATTACAATAATACAGCCAAGATATAATAATCATAGGAAAGTGAGGTTTTTGTTTATGAAAAAGACAAAAGTATTGGCATTGATGTGTGCTTTAGCGGTGGCAACTACCGCTGTTATGCCGGGGGTTTCCCCAAAAGTCCATGCGGCTACGATTGAGGAAGAGAATAGCATGTATGGGGAAATTCAGTTATCTAATGTGACAGATGATTCGGCTTATTTGAATGCGACTAATATTGTTGATGCTATCAAAAAGACAGATTGTGTGCCGAGGACAATTCGTTGGTATGTGAAAGCCGGAAGCGGGTCCAATGTGTTGACCGCAAGTCTTCCTATTGAAGAGGAATCTTCGTTATCGTATCGAATGACCGGATTGACACCGGGGACGGTGTATGAGCCGTTTGTCATGATTACTTATTTCGATACGGAAAAAGGCGTGCAGCATATCTATAAGTCATATTCGTCATTCACTACGACGGGTAATGTACCAACACCGACACCAACGGCTACCGCAACGACACAGCCTACGGCTACGACTGAACCGACAGCAACTCCGACCGTTGCTCCATCCACGAAGCCTGCTATTACATCATTAAAGCGACCAAATGTGAGTTCCTTTGAGATTGTGGATAATGTTGCCGCTTGTACGGTAAGTACAAAATACAAAGAGGATGTATCTTTTGAGTATCGTATGGGTTTTAAGAATGGACAGTTCTCCATTTTTGGAAAATCCAATGGCGATATTCTGACAAAGGTTGATGTGCGTACTATGCTTTGCGTACAGGTAAGAGCAACCTGTATGAGTAATGGAAAACAGATTTATTCCAAGTGGTCTAAGAAGAGATGGGCAATCTCACAGCCAAAGGCATCTTCGGTTTCGATTAAGATGAAAGGCAAGAAAGGTCATAAGAAGTTGAGAATTGCATGGGACAGAGTCAACAATGCAAAGGGGTATCGTGTATACTATCGCAGTGCAGGTGCAAAGAAGTGGAAGACTTTAGCAACTACAAAGAAATGCACTGTGTACTCTAAGAAATTGGCGAAAAAGTCAAAGGTACAGGTTGTGATTGCAGCCAGAGGTAAAATTGGAAAGTCTACTGTAACATCTACGAGAGCCGGATATGTCGAGTATCGCAGAAAGAAATAAAATTGACAAATGCAGGGGACTGTATTAAAATAAAGTTGTTTCGTAAACATCATGTATAAGGAATGCATGAGCCATAGAAATACATAGTCCTTTCTGTGAGTGAGACTACCATAAAATGGTAGTCTCTTTTTTGTGCGGGATGTGTAATAATATGTTGATTTATGAAGAAATCAGATGTATAATATAAGGGAAAGGCAGGTGTTATTATGAGTCGATACCACAAAAAAGTAATGAATCAGAAACGGTCGGTACGACCAAATGCAGAGCGAACCCCAAATAAAGAAGAGGTCGCAGATTTATTAAGTATTGTTCGGGATGTCGAACAAAAAAAAGTTGAACGAAGAGAAAGGAATGAGTATATGAAAGCATCAAAATCACAGTCAAAACGACATGTTATTCGGGGAGAAATCTATTATATTGTCCCAAATGGAGAAGTTGGAAATGAGTTAATATTTAGTGGCGGTCGTCCTGCGATTGTCGTTTCCAATGATATGACAAATGCGTTAGACGGTACCGTGGAAGTGGTTTATTTGACAAGACATCCTTGGTATTCCAGTCCTACCAATGTTGATATTTATGCCACCGGACAGAAGAGTGTAGCGTTATGTAGCCAGATTAGTACGGTATCAAAAACCCGTCTTGGAAAATTCATCAATCAATGCAGCGAGCATGAATTGGAACGACTGGACAATGCGATGTCGTTATCCATAGGATTGAATCTAAATGAAATTACCATGCAGCACACGATTGATATTTTAGAAGAGTGGAAGAGCCGAATTGCCAAGCATCCGTGTAAGTATGAGTTAGACGATACGGCAGATGATATGGACGATAAGTTATTTGAGGGATTTGATGAAGAGTCTGAGCCTGTCGCTGTAAAAGTTCATGAGAAGCCAGTTCCGGATGTAAAAATGGTTGAGGATTCCGTGTCCGATGTCACATCTCATCCTGCGTATTTGAAGCTGCAGGCAGAGAAAGAAATGTTACAGAATATGTATAATGAACTGTTAAAAAAGATTATGGAGGATTAAATCATGTATCGAGGTAGAAGAGATTCCATGTTAGGTATTATTGTTAATCAGACTTATTGTCAGGCGTTTACGGACCGAAGCGGGAAAGAGTGGGTCGAAGTGTTTGTACCGCCATATAAGATGGCAGATTACAATAAACCGTGGTCTTCGATTGCCGTACCGCCGGAGCAGGTTAATTTCATTGACAATACTTACAATGAAGTGTTTGTTAATTCCGGGGCATTGCTGACCGGATTGTACAAAATGTATGATTCTACAGGCGTTCGTATTCCGTCCGGTAAGACGGAGCAGTTTACTTCGGAAGAGATGCTGTCTCGTTTTTTGCAGTTGGAAGCGGTATTGCAGAATCGTGTTACATCGAATAAGGAGACCATTACGGATGAGATTTATAAGAACTATATGGCATCTGGTTTGAAGATGCATGAGTTCATCATTCGTGGTTGTTAAATTGGATATTGGATGGAATGGATATTCCATCCAATATTTTATTGCAATAAAGATGTGAATGTGATATAATGTGTTCATAAATGAGCAAAAAAGAGGTGTTAATGATATGGTGAAGATTTGGAAAGGGGGTTGTATATTGTGTTAGCAAATGAGTTAGCAGCAAAATATCCATTTTTGAATGAATATACATCCCCTGTAAAGAAAGCGGAGCGTGAGATTGTTGGTCGTGAAAAAGAGATGCGACAGGTCTTGGCATCATTGATGCGACCGGAGTTATGTAATGTAATGCTTCTTGCTGAGGCAGGTTCCGGAAAAGCGTTTGACGATTCTACTTTAATTCCTGTGGATGATGAGCGTGGATATGTTCCCATTGCTGAATTAAAAGTTGGAGATTCTGTTTTCGATGAAAATGGAAATCCGGTAAAAGTGCTCGGTGTTTATCCGCAAGGATTGAAACGAGCTTATCGCATAACTTTCGGAGATGGCAGTCAGTTGGTTTGTAATGATGAACATCTTTGGAATGTACGAACCAGATGGCAACATCTGAATGATAAAGGATATACAACAATGACATTACGACAGATGATGGAGTATGGAATTGTTCGCTCATTGACAAGTGGGAATATGAAATCCTTTTATATTCCGAAAAATGGTGGCTTACATCGTAAGTCGGTGGATTTACCAATCCATCCATATGCGATGGGTGCATTGATTGGTGACGGATGTTTGTCCGGAGAGCGGGCACTTGCTATTTCCTCACCAAATGAGGGCGTACCCGAAAAGGTTGCTGAGTTAATTGGAGCCAAAGGCGTAGAACGAAATCCAAATAATTATAGTTGGTACTTTTTATCGAATGGAGATAAAAAGTTCGTAACGCAGGCGGAAATGGCAGACCGTTGCGGTGTGGATGATGTGTTTTTCACAAAAAGTATTCATCGTCGAATCCCGAAAGAGTATATGATTGCTAATAAAGAACAGCGAATGTGTTTGTTACAGGGATTGATGGATACAGATGGTTCGCTTGGTAATTCTGATAGACATCATTGTTTGTTTAGTACAAACAGTGAGGGATTGGCAGAGGATGTGTTGGAATTAGTACGAAGTCTTGGTATTCGAGCATCGTTAATCATTACGGACCGGGACGACAAAGACAATCCGGAATACTCTGTACATATGAAACTGCCGGATTCTGAAAAGAGAAAGTTGTTTACCGATGCATCCGGTAAAGGTCAGATTCTGATGGAAGATAACAGACAGTATCATCGTATCTATGATGATATGTCCGTAGCGGATGTGACGGATTTAGGGTATGATGTGAGTATGACTTGCATTTATGTGGATTCTGAATCACATTTGTTTCAAGCCGGAAAAGAACATATTGTGACACACAATACAGCATTGGTACAGGGAACAATGTTAAAAGACACCGACCGTGTTTATTTAGAGGTGGATTTGTCAAGAATGATAGCCAATCTGAATGATGTAAATGAGATGGCTACGAAGTTAAAGACATTGTTTGACGAAGCTGCTGCTTACAGTAAAGATGAGAGTCAGCAGTTGGTGTTATTTATTGATGAGTTCCATCAGATTGTACAGTTGTCTCCGGCAGCCGTTGAGGCATTGAAGCCATTGCTTGCCGATTCCGGTACGAGAGGTGTTCGAGTCATTGCGGCAACTACATACGAAGAGTTCCGTAAGTACATATCTCCAAACCAACCATTGGTTGAGCGTCTACAGCGTATCAATCTGAAACAGCCAAACAAAGAAATGACGGTTGCCATCTTAAAGGGTATGGCAAAACGATATGGTGTAGAAACACAGTTTTATAATGATAATATTTATAATCTGATTTATGAGTATACCAATCGTTATATTCCTGCCAGTTCACAGCCACGAAAGTCGTTGCTTGTACTTGATAGTATGATTGGTTGGCATCGAGCGGAGAATCGAAAGATGGATATGTCATTGCTTGCCGATGTCATTTATGAATCTGCAGGTGTTAATGTTTCATTCCGTGTGGATGCCAAAACCATTAAGCAGGAATTGGATGCTCATGTGTTTGCACAGAGTTTGGCAACGAGTGTCATTGAACAGCGATTACAGATTGCTGTGGCGGATTTGAATGATTCTTCAAAGCCAATGAGTACCTTTTTGTTTTGTGGTTCGACTGGTGTCGGAAAAACAGAGGTCACAAAACAGTTGGCACGAATTTTGTTTGAGGATAGTCGAAATTTGATTCGTATGGATATGACGGAGTTTGCCAATTCAGATTCTTTGGAACGATTCCGAAATGAATTAACCGCAAGAGTTTGGGAAAGACCGTATTCGATTGTTTTGTTGGATGAGATTGAGAAAGCCTGTTCTGAGGTCACACGAATCTTACTGCAGGTGTTGGATGATGGACGATTGAATGATGAGAATAACCGTGAGGTGTCATTTCAGAACTGTTACATCATTCTGACAACAAATGCAGGTTCTGAGATTTTCGATAATATTTCTCAGTATGCGGTGGATGATACGGGTTCCGGTAAGCAGATGAAACGATACAATAAGTTGATTCGTAGCAGTATTTCAAGAACCACCGGTGATAATCGATTCCCACCCGAATTACTTGGTCGTATTGATACGATTGTACCATTTCAGCCATTGTCCGAAGATACAATGAAGCGTATCGTAAGAACAAAGCTGCAGAAGTTAAAGGATGAGGTTCGTCAAAAACATAATGTGGATTTGAAAATTCATAAAGATGTTATTAAGTATTTGGTGGAAGATAACATGGACACAAATGCATCTTCCGGTGGTGCTCGTATCGTTATGAGTAAATTAGAGGAAGAGGTCACGACAGCCGTGGCACGATTTATCAATCTTAACCCAGATGTTAGCCGAGTGGGTGTAAAAGTTGAGGGTACAATGGCTTCTGATGATAAGACGCAGTTGATATCCGAAGCGTACATTACGGTCGGTACAATATAAATTTTATAAAGAAAGGATGTTGAAGATGGGATTTCTGAATAAGAAAAAGGAAACTCCGAAAGAATCGGAAGATACAAAGTCAACCGAAGTGCAGAGCGAAGAGAATGCATCTGCTGCACCGCCACCAAAAAAGAAGAAGAAGCCAAAAGATATGTTGGCTTCGGTGTTGCATGAATCTGTGACCGAAGCGGCTGTGGAGATTTTTGCAGCGAATGAGCCATTCATATTAGAAATGGATGGGGAAACAAAATATGTCGGTATGTTTCTTAATGTCGAAGACATTGGTGGTCTTTCCAAGAAACAGTCCAAGGATGAAGCCAAAGGTTCTATCATTGAGTGTATGAACGCAGGGCGTATTAGTGTTTATGTTACGCCACAATTATTGGAAGATGAATGTTTGATTATTATTCCAAATGCGGTTTCGATTGATGCTATGGAAGAGTTCGGGCTGTTGACCGAAGCACCATATAAGGTTTGCTATGTCGATACAAATGGTGAAGTGGATGTGACGGATACACCAGTCACTTTTGGAGCTGTATCTAAAGTGTTATTAAACAATGCTGATTTGTCTACGGTAACAGGCATTGCGGATGAACCAGAGGAAGAAATGATTCCAATGGATGAAGATGATGGCGAATTTGAAGATGTTCCAGAGGATGATTATTACGAAGAGCCACCAATGGAAGACGAGCCTGAGTATCTTCCGGAAGAGGATGATGTACCTGCAGAATCCGAATTTACTGATATAGATGAGGATGCACCATTTGGTGGTGATGATGCCGAAATGGATGATACATATGAGTCGGAATCGTATGATAATTACGATGATACGGTTGATGAAGAGGATGTCGTCGAGGACGAGCCAGAAATGGAAGTTTCAGATGAAGAGTTGGATGAAGTCATCACTCGAACTTTTTATTCTGATGAGTTAGGTTTGGAAGTAACGACAGAGCCATTCGATAGCCAGTTTTTACATGGAAATCCGTATTTGCCATTCGATGAGAATCGTGGAGACGGTTGGCTGAATGGATATCTGTCTCAGATGTCCAAAGATGCAAACCTCGCTATGAAACGATTGCATCAAGACAATCTGTTCCAGATGAGAGAGCGTTATTATACGCTGATTTCCATGCATTGTGAACAGATTACAAAGGACCTCGATATTTCTAATCCCGATACACAGTATGGTAAATTATTGATTGCCTTACAGGATAAAAAGGTGGAAAGCCTTTCTGATGTAGACCGTGTTGTTTCTGAGCGGAAGTCAGAGATGAACGAGGAATGGGAAAAGAAGCTGACACAGGTTGCAGATGATGCGGCAAGAGTGGCAAAACAGCAGTATTTGGACAGATATGGTCGTCAGCATGATGCTGATTTGTATAATCTGGAGCCGAATATCAAAGCGGAAATCGAGTTCGGCTACAATGAAGCCTTACGGGATTTGAACAATCGCCGCAGTATGGAAGCGAAGAAACTCTTGGATTACGGCATTAACGAAACACTTGCCGAAGTTTCCAGTATGTACATGAAGGCATTGGAGCAGGAGAGAGAAGAGTATCTGAATTATGCACAGAAGATGCAGAACTTCTTGGATGAAAATCGTAAGGATGAAGTTTCCCGTAATGAGGTATTGCGAGAAGATTTGGCACAGTCTGAAAAGGCTGATAAGGTTATGGCTGAGAAGATGCAGGAAATCAAGGCTCTTAATGAAGAGTTTGAGGCAAAGAAACTGCAGTATGAGGCTGACATCAAGCATATTCGTGAAGAGGCTAAGAACGATATTGCTGCCAGTGTCAGAGAATCTGAGGTTAAGTTGGCGGATGAAAAGGCTCGTAACGATAAGTTGCAGAAGCAGTTGGATGAGCTGATGAAGTCTTATGAGAAACTTGATGGCGCAAAGGATTTGGAATATGAGAGCCGAATCAATGCATTAAAACAGCAGAATACAGCATGGCAGGAAAAATATGACCATATTGCCGAAGTGAATAAGCGTACATCCCATATCGGTGTTGCGTTAGCGATTATCGCTGTTATCTTAGGTATTGCCTGTGGATTTATCGGTGGGTCTATGGGATCTGTGAATAAAGATACAACCGCTTCTCAGAAAGCGATTGAGTCGCAGATGAATCAGCAGATTGATGAATATTTGAACCAGTTGGACCGTAACTCGAATACACAGTCTGATAGTTCAAGCAGCAATGCACAGTAGTTAATGGTTGAGGGGGTTGAAAATCAGCCCTCTCATTTTTTATCAGAAAGGAGAATGAAAATGGCAGGAAAAAAGAGTGCATGGGATGTCTTGTCGAAACAGGATGCCAAAGACACGATGAAAAATCGTGATGTGTACGATGACCAACAGTTAGAGCGTAGTGATTTGCCAAAGGTTCAGTCACCCACTTTTCGTGTGATATTAACCATTATCATTACGATATTTGCAATGGTATTGGCATATGTATTGCTCAGTATCGGGTCATTTACCGTATCATCCATTTCCAAGATGTCAAGCGAAGGGATTTCCAGTATCACGCAATCTGATTCCGGTGGCAGCAGTAGTACCAGTAAAGCCGATGCGGCATTGTATGAAGAGTATGGAGATTTGAATACTTTTCAAGATTGGATTACCAGTCATGGGTATACATTCGCATTGCAAAATGGAAATGCCGGGTATTCAGACTCAAATGGAAAATTTCACAGTGAAGAGTCTTTGCAAAAGAAATATGAAAAGACTTTGAAGAAAGCCAGTAAACGAAAGGATGAGTTACAGAAAAAGTACCATGAGGGCAAATATGCAGAGGGTGCAGACGCACGGGCACAGATTGAGACGGAGACAAAAACAGAAAAGACTATCTTAGATTATTTTGCTCCGACTATGGTGAAAGTGATTGTCACTTTGTTTGTTGGTCTGATTGTGTTTGGACTGGTTTATAATATGATGATGCGTAATTTGAAAGCACAGAATATTATGAGTGATACCACCGATATTAACCAATACAAGAATGACCAACATATTGCATTACCAGAAGAGGTACAGCGTAAGTTTGACTGGTTTCCGGATGTTGGTGCTCATTCCAATGTACAGGTGTCCAGTATGATAAGCCACATGGCGTTGATGAATAAAGGCTTGAAGAAAGTTGATGTGGCGAAGCGAGCCGAAAAGGACATCTATGATGAAGATGGTGATGTAGAGTATTATAAAGGTGAAATCATTTTGGATGAGGATGGCAATCCAATCACTTCAAAGAAGCCGATTGTAGATATGGAGTTTATGGATGCATTGTTTCAAGCATCCGACCCTAAGAATTGGAAAGCCATTCGTAAGTATTACGACACGACAAAAATCCCATACAATCCAGATGGAAAGGACCGAACAAAGCAGGGCGGTACACATGCGACCGTTGCAGATATGATTAACGCTGATTGGGACTTACCATTGTATGAACCACAGCGACCTGCAGGTGCGTATATTGTTGATACCGAACCTGTCAACACAATGGTTTTGGCGATTACCAGAGCCGGTAAGGGTAACATGTTAGCCCAGTTTGTTTAGCGATAAGCAAACTCTTTATGTTAATGGCTTTTAATTCCTAAAGTTTTCTCACCAAAACAGTCATTGGAAACAATATGCTGAGACGATTTGTCTGGGTTGCGAAAGCAGAAAATACGAGAAAAATGTCCACATGGTTAAATCCTAAATGGATGTAAATCCTGTTATAAGGTTATGGATGTTTAGCCGCCACACCACTAAGTTCTGAGGAATAGGTGGTAGGTTCAACGATTAGCCCCTTGTGGGGGCGGTTTTTAGACCTTAATGTAAAGCTGCAAGCGAAGGGCAGAAGAAAAATCTAGGTCTTGTTCTTTGATAATTTAATATGTATTTGCTTTTGAGGGGTCTCCATGTTACAATAGTATGTAAAGAGTAAACGGCTATTGTAAAAAAAAGGAGATGCTGTATGAGTAAGTTAGAAAAAGCAACGGATTTATATTTACGGGGTTTTAATGGACAATACATAAAATCCCGTACCGGAATATCCATTCAATCGTTGTTGAAACAGTTGAAAGCCAAGGGCGTTCATTATGTGAAACAAGACATTATTGAGTATCAAGTGGCATATATTCAAGAGCGTTATTCGACCGAAGATGTAAAGGATGCGTATGTGGCTATGAGTTCTAAGCATGAGGATTTGTATGCGGCGCAGAAGCATAAACAAGTTATCTGTCTTGGTTGTTGCTTCGGTAGTTATCAGAAAGTGATGATGGCTTTGTTGGGACAGGATGTGTATAAACAGCTTAGAAATCAATGTTGGTCCGAAAAGCAGAAACGCACCGTACAGTCTAAATATGGAGTGGACAATGTGTTTTGCAAATCATCGTTTGATACTTTCGTCACAAAAGAAGCGGTGGCAAATGGTCGGAAAAAGCGTAATGAAACAATGTTGGAACGATATGGTGTGTCAGAGCCGAATCAGAATGTCGAGATTAAAACTCGGATGCAGGAAACATGGAAACAATCCATGAGAGAGAAGTATGGTGTGGAAAACATCATGCAGTGTCCGGAAGTCGCAAAAGTGGCAAACGAAAAGCGGCAGAAAACAATGACAGAACGATACGGGGCAGGCAATAGTGTACAGATTCCAGATGTCAAAGCGAAAATCTTTGAATCAAGACGAAATCATGGTACGCTCACCAGTTCCATTGCGGAAGATGCACTGTATGAATTGTTGACGGAGCGATTTGGTGTAGAAAATGTGATACGAAATGTGATTGTGGATAAGCGATATCCCTATCATGTGGACTTTTATATTCCATCCAGAGATATGTTTATTGAATTGAATGGAGATAAATCACATGGCAACCATTGGTTTGATGTGACAGATATGAGAGATGTTCATACATTAGAATCTTGGCAGGAAAATAGTATTCGATTAGAAGCAAAATCCGGAAAGTCAAACCGATATCGAAATTACATCAAAATCTGGACAGAAACCGATGTGTTGAAACGAAGATGTGCAACGATGCATCGTTTGAATTATTTGGTGTTTTGGGATGGTTCTACAAAAAAGAAAAATAAGCATACGATAGCATGTCTGAGTGATGCGAGAGAATGGTTGGATGCCGGATGTCCGGACTCATGGAATTGGAAAGCAACAAATACATATTAAAGAAGAATAAGACACAGATATAATCTCACCTCTATTTGAGAGAATAGGCAGACTGATATGGTAGGTGTATTAAGTCGGGGTTTGGGTTGCGCCAAATCTAAAGAGTGTGTCAAACAGTTATTGAGCCTACATTGGATATGTGGCTTCGAGAGAAGCGACCGAACAATATGGTAGTCAACGACCCGAAAGGCGAGTTGCTTGTTAAGAATTATGTCAAGGCGACCGTGCGAGGTTTTCAGCCTGTACAGTTCAACTTGATTAACGCAATGAAGACCGATATTTACAATCCACTTGGTATGGCTGCGGATGCCGCACGAGAGGGCGATTTCACAAAAGCCGCCATGTATGTTGAAAATATCGCTGATGTATTTTTCCCGGTTGATGGTGGCGATGACCCTGTGTGGCCGAATGCAGCGAATAATGCGTTTAAGCGTGCATCATATGGTTTGATTGACTATTATCTGGAAGAGGAAAAGGAACTTCGTAATTTCGCAGACAGAACTCACATGGACGATAAGATTTTGGAATCTAAGGTCGATGAAATGTGGGGTCATGTCACATTGTACAACTGTTATCAGTTGTTTGTACAGTTGAGTTCTAAAAAGTTGAAGAACCCTGCGGTAGAGTTTACGAAGAATGCGAAAGCCGGAAAATACGAAAGTATGCCGGATAATGAATACAATGAGATGGTCGAGAAAGTGCAGAGACAGTCAGTTATCTGGGAAGATAAGCCGGAAGCAGACTTATTGACACTGTATTTTACAGCGACTAGTATGTTACCAAAGAATCAGATGAGGACGCTGATTGCCAATGCCGATAACTCACTTCGTAGTATGGCATCGGCTGAAAAGATGTTAGCGTCAGTGTATGGCATTGCGATTACGGCTATGGTGCGACATGTTTCTTGTTGAAAAGACAAGACTTGAAGAGAACTGATAATCTGACCGATGGAATGAAAAGGTAACGCTTGGAAACATCGGCACTGATACTCCGACATGCATTGCTTGTAAAGAGCGGTGTGTGAAGCTCGGTGAAGTCGGTTGAAGCGGGAATCTGTGATAGACCGGGTGTCCATTTTATATGGTGAGAATGTCGAAATGACTGACGAACTTTTGAATGAACGGGTCATAATGATGTGGTTGAGTAATTTCGTAGCCAAGAAAGACCATGATATGTTACAGGCATATGATGTTATTATGATTCATAGAAAGCACCTAAGTAAAATGAATGATAGGATTATCGGAACATGGAAAGGTATGAGACAATATGGTTCGGACGAAGAATAATAAGCCGATTTATTCATGCTGAAAAGTAGTGTTCGCAGCAAAGATGGTTTTTGTAATGAAAACCGGAGTGATGGGCACAAGTCAATTTTAATATAAACACTGTTCACATAAAAAGAGATTACAATTTGTAGTCTCTTTTTTTATTGACAAACGAGGAAATAAAGTCTAAAATAAGCATGTAAGAAAGGAGCATTATTTATGGGTATGACAGAGGCATATAAAAAAGAATTATTAGCCTGCAGGAATGGTGATATGACGAATAAAGAAATTGCAGAGCATTTTCATTGTTCGATTCGTACTATCAACCGACATTTATCTCAACTTGGTGTTGTGAAATCTGCAGGACGAGATGATATTTCGGATAGAGATGTGTTGCGTAATTGGAATGATGGAATGACCATCAATCAAATTGCAGAGAAATTTGATTGCTCTCACGAGACAATTACAAAGCGGTTAAAGAAATACGGAATCATTTGTGACCGTAAATCTGGGATTTTGCGTCATTTTGAAAAAGAGCATGAGAGTAAATGGCAGGATATTTTACAGGATTTACGAAATGGAATGAGTATGTCAGCTATTTCTGTGAAGTATCATATGCGATTGGAAAATGTACAGAAATTAGCTGAAAAACATGATTATCATTATATCCATTGTAAAGAATTGGATGATATGGGATGGCAAGTTCGTATGGCAAAATTGGATGGTGTAAATACAAAGTTTGCGCATACAGAGCAAGAATATTTATTAGCAATTTATGCATATTACGAAAAATATTGTACTTTACCAACCATACGGGTGTTAGCAGAAGAAATGGGAAAAAGTTATGTTACAGTTAATTCGATTATAAAATCACATAATTTATGTGATTTTATAGATAATACACCGTCTTGTGCAGGTGTGGCTCGTGTTATGGATGAATTACAGCGGATGGGGATTGCATATGAAGTAAATAACCGAACTATTTTGGTGACAGATGATATTCGATTAGAAATGGATATTTGGATTCCAAAATTTCAATTTGGAATTGAAATAAATCCAACAGGAACGCATAGTGTTGATTCAAGTGCTAGGATTACAAAAGATTATCATCAGCGGAAATCATTATTGGCAGAACAGGCAGGTGTCGGATTACTACACATGTATGATGAAGATTTTTGCGATAAGCGAAAGTTTGAAGTGTTTCGGCAGCAGTTAGAGGCACGACAGGAGAGTAAAGTGTGTGTTGGTGCACGCAAATGTGAAGTGAAAGATGTATCAAAAAAAGATACCGATGTGTTTTTGGATAAGTATCATTTTCAAGGAAAAGAGGTTTCATCCAGAGTACGGTTGGGATTGTATTATTTAGATGTATTGATTGGCGTATTATGTATTGGAAAATCTCGGTATACAAAGGATTCGTATGAGATTATCCGGTATTGTATGCATCCAAGATTTGCTGTGTCTGGTAGTTTTGGAAAATTATTTTCTCATTTCTTAAAAACATTGACGACATCGGCAACGATTGTGTCGTATATGGATTTGAATAAGCGGTTTAGTGCATCAAATGTATATGAAAAAAATGGTTTTGAATTTGAATGTATTACAAAGCCGGATTATGTATGGGTAAAAAAATATGGGACTCCAATTTTGAAACGATATGAAACAACGAAAAAGAAGTTGGTTGCACAAGGTTATGCGGAAGATAAAACGGAAGTTGAAATCATGCATGAGCGTGGATTTTATCGTATGTTCGGAGCGGGTTCAAAGCGATATGTATATCATCATGTTGTAAGTTAATATAAAAAAGAGATTGGTGAAAACTTAATGTCATTAAGTTAAGGTAACGGTATATTGCATTGAAACTATCTATCTGATATAATATCCGTAACGGAAATCACACTTTTGAGTGCAGATGTGGTAACAGGTATACACATCATTTGACCGAGCCTGTTAGCTAAAGGTTGTTGCCCTAATTGCAAGAAAACAATGCAACATAGACTAAAAGAGATTACGAAAGTAATCTCTTTTTTATTATACCAAAAATTGGCATAATTTAACATTGACGCTGTGTGTAATGGCTGATATAATATTGTATAGAGGGGCTGATTCAGTCATAAACAAGGTAATTGCATTATAGTCCTAATACTCTACAGGTATAGGACACTGTAGGGTCAAATTTAAGAATTAACAGTTGTTGATTCTTTTTTTATTTCAGAAAGGAGACTTATGTATGAAAATGAAAAAAGTCAAAGAAGTATGTAAGCGTATTGGAGTGGGGTTGTTATCAGCCGCTTTGTTGCTTACAGGTGGTAGTTTTTCACAAGTAAGGAGTGCGAAAGCAGCAAATTCGGATATGAGGTATTTTGATTTTAAGATTTATGGTGTGCCTAATATGACGGAGTCATCGCATTTACCGGATTATGTGAATTTTAATCCAAAAGTCACATCTTCATCATTTGAGTATCATAGTATTGAACCATTTATAAGTTACCGGATAGTGAATCAAAGAATTGAAGACGGCACTCCATATTATGAAGTGTTGGCGGAGGCGGATGGAGACAATGGCGTTGAAAAATTGAGTGCTCATTTGTATCGTATTTTTGCAAATGTACAAGATTGTGATGGAAATTATTTGTTTTGTAGTGATAATGTTGCGCCATTCCATCTAGTTGATAGAAATGGTGAACGAGTTAATCCAGAGGATATTCCATCTTATTTCTCTACAAGTTCATCATCAACTGTTGTTAAGTTTTATACTAAGTGGTATCAGCCTGAGTATAAGATTGAATTTCTTGCGGCGGGTAAATGGAGTTCAGAACCGTATATTACAAATGTACCAGATATAATTTATACAAGATACGGAGAAGATGTTGTGCTACCAAATTTCAATCCAGTATTAACGACAGGGAAAGATGCCGTGTTAGTTGGATATTCAACGGTTGATAAAAGTAATAAAGATTATACAGATAATAATATTACATATAAACCGGGTGAAACCGTGAAAAATCTGTCTAGTGGTGCAGCAGTGTTGTTATATCCGGTATGGACACTTATTTACCCTTACATCGTAACTGTAAAAGATATGTGTGGTGATACTGAGTTGGGTTCAAATCAGATTGCTAACGGAAGTCGTAAGTATAACGAAGCATCCCAGTCTTATTCCGGAAATGCTGCAGGAACACAAAATGGTTCTTATCCGGGATATAAACTCAAATCTTACGGAACAGGGTCGATTGCAGCGAACAGCACAGACACCAGTCTTGTGATTGTAAATCAATGGGAAGTATGTAACCATAGCGGGCATATGACCTATACAAAAAATACAGATGGGTCTACTCATAGTGAAGTGTGTGATGTCTGCGGTTTTGTTAAGAATGATGCATCCTGTGATTTTGAATTAAAAAGTGAAGTGGACGCTACTTGTGAAACACAGAGTACAGAGACTTATGAATGTACACAATGCGGTGGTGTGAAAGTGACACATAAAAAATCGGCAACCGGACACTCTTATACACTCATGGATGTGAAAGCTGATGCTTTATATCAAGCGGCTACTTGTACGACCGTTCCAAAATACTATTATTCTTGTGCAAATTGTGGGAAAGTTGAAGGGAACCCTAATCATGTGTTCTCTAACGGAGATGCATTAGGTCATGATTACCAGACGGTATACGAAGATAA
>UMJA01021250.1_pt1 | contig 25370 bp, 25 predicted proteins | sample 1965901 | NCBI WGS metagenome assembly UMJA01 (sample SAMEA4836138, study PRJEB28245) | human gut metagenome | biome: gut microbiome; material: fecal sample | place: Denmark | collected 2008 | reverse complement strand
GGAAGTACAACATCCGTGAATAACGCTTATCATCATCTGTATAATACTCGATATGACCTTGATAAAGAGTATCAGGCGCAGATGATGGATGGCATGGAGCCGGAGTTGTTAGATGCGATTATCAAGACAAATTCTCGCAGAGTTCGTTACAGCAATGTCATTCAAGAGGGTTCTTCGGTCAATGCGGATTATCAGTATGAGATGTCGAAGATTCGTGGTATGCGTCCGACCGAAGCCATCAATGATAATGTCGTAGACCCGTTTGTTTTGACAGGTCGTAGAAATATGGCAATCATTGATGAGCAGAGCGATGGTTATTTTGACCGTTCATTATCCGCTACATCCAAGAATCAGTCTTCGGTGCGTTATCTGGTCGAGGGTGCAACCGTTAGTGATGATGGAGTTATTACGCCGGGTGATAAGAACGATGAAGCTCCGCTTATGAAACTGGATATTTTCAGAAATAAGGATTTTAATCCTTGGGACCGAAATTTGATGGCGGCAACACAGGTGCTTACTTGTCGTCGTATTGCAAAGAGTGTCAATACGGCACAAATGACTTTCGGCGGTTGGACTTTTGATGATGGTTATGTTGTATCTAAGAAGTTTGCCGAAGAGAATCCGATTCGTGGTGTTGGTGATAAATTCCGACCATTAACGGTTGGCGATAAAATCAGTGATATGAACGGAAATAAGGGTGTTATCGCTCTTGTGGTTGACCCGGAGATGTCAGATGAAGAGGCGGCGAAGAAACAACTGACAAAAGAGGTTGCTTGGTTTAGAGCTAATCCGACTTTGGATGTTGTCGGAGCACCATTTTCCGGAACATCTCGATTCAATGGTGGTTCTATCCGTACTCTGATGGAGCATCCAAAGGATTTGGTATCACCGGATGGCAAAGTATTTGAGGGTTGCATGGGTGAAACCGAATATATTATTACGGATAAACCAGTTGATGAGAAGACGCATGTGTATGGCGAAACTGAATTAGCACAGGGTAAAGGTCGTAAAGCCAGTAGTCAGCTTGCATGGGCATTAAATGCAAAGGATTGTAATGCCATCATGCGTGAGTTTTATGGTGCGAACAACGGTGCAACACAGAATATGCGTGAGTATCTGATTGCGATTGGTTTGGACATGGATGAGGTCGGTGGACTTCGTACTTCGTATGTACCACATGAGGGCGAACAGCGTCATGTATTTAAGCAAAAGGAACTTCGTCATAAAGGCGATGATGCATCAAAGCCTGTTGATTACTCTGGTATGAAACGGGAATTTGGCAATGAGATTGCTAAGACCGGTGGTTTCTTAGAAGTACCGTTTGCACTTAAATTCCCAAGAGATGGTCATACGATGGATACCGGGGAGACCGAGGGAACACATCTTGTACCAGTTCTCAGTTCGTATCTGCGTAGTGGTCAGACATTCCAAGATGGTACAGTGTCCGTGCATGATTATACGAATCATTATCTGAATCTGTATGAGCAGACACTTCGTTATCGTCAGTATGAAGTGGATGGCGATTCTGCAGGTATGGAAAAGGCACAGCGTATTGCTCAGAGTGAGTACGATGCGATTGCCAATGATATTATCCATCGTAAGATTGATATGAAGAGCAGTGTGTTCAAAGAGGAAATCATGGCACATAAGTTGCCAAATTCTACGACAGCGGTTTGGACGGCTGACCCTCGACTTGCGATTGATGAGGTCGGTATGGGTTCTGCAATGGCAGAGTCTATGGGTGTCAAAGACGGTGACGATATTATGATTTGGCGTGACCCAATGCTTCGTTCCAAGGGTATTGGTTACAGAAAAGTTGTTGTTGATGAAGATATTATTGGTGTTTCTATCAATCCTGTTATGGATAAACAATTTGATGGAGACTTTGATGGTGATTCTGTTGGTGGTGCTAAGTTAAATACCGAAGCAGCTCGTAGAGAAGCAAAAGAGAAGTTTACGGTACAGGCAATGTTGTTGGATGATGGTGTCGGCAAGTTAGGCGAACATCCATTGTTGTTACAGGGTGGTCTGGATATGGCAACAGCAGGATATGAGCATCCGGAGTTGGCACAGAAGCGTATGGAGTTAGAAGCAAGAGCCAATGACTGCGAGAAGCGTTATGTGAATGCTGAGGCAGATGAGAAGCGTGAAATCGTCAAGGAGCGTCAGCAAATTGCGGATGAATTGAATGATTATGTTCACGATTGTCTCCGTAATGAGTTCGGTGGTGATATGATTTGCTTTAAGGATGCAAAGTCTTATGCAGCCAGTGCAGAGCATATGGTCATTGACGGTGCAAAAGGTAATTATGGTAAGTTGGCAGATTGTTTTAAGTATACAGGTATTACTTGTGATACGAAAGAGGTGGACGGTGAGACCAGATTAGACCTTGATACCGTGACGGATATTGGACACACTATGGCAGTTCGTAAGGATGCCAGTGATGTGCAATATGCAACTGCTGTTAAGTCATTTGGTACAGGTATTGCCGGAATGTTCTCACAGCGAGGTATGTCAGCACTTAGAAATTTTGCTCCAATGGCGGTGCTTGAGTCTACTTATCCGGTTACACAGTCAGTGCTCCAGTCTAAGCATGACCCGGTAGAAGCCAGACATAAGTTTGGTGTTCTGCAAAGTGGCGCAAAGGATTTGTGGGACGGTTATCGTGTTGGCGTGGATGAACAGACCGGAATCATGATGGCTCTTGATAAGTCGAATGATGAGCGTATGACAACAGATGAGTTTGTAAAGAACTTTATGTATGTCTATACTTCAAAAGAGGGTCTGGGCGTTGATATTAACGAGGACTATGTTCATCAGATTGCTGACATTATGTCTGAGGATGGTTATGTGATTGGTTTGACTGAGTTTGGCAAGAAGCATGGCAGTATCATGGATAAGATGACTTATGGTGGAAAATTCGAGGATTTACGGGAAGCTGCCAAGCAGGGTCGTAATATCTTCGAGGGTAAGTACAATCATCAGTTTGCTCCATCTGCAATTCGTAATAATGAAGATGCAATGGCTTACGGCAGTGGTGGTTTGAAGTCCATTCAGAAGTCGGATACGAAAATGGTGACACCAAAGGTGGCAAAGCCAGTAAAAGAAGTAGTTGCAGAGACTGTATCAAGACATGATGCAGAATCCATGTTTGCGGAGATTGCGGCAGCGGATGAAACAAACACATCTCATGATGTTGATTTCGGGGATGCCTGAGTTATAGGGGAGTGGGCATAGCCCGCTCCCTTGTTTTTTGATAAAAAGGAGTGTATGTTATGATTAAGAAAGGAACTATGTTATATTGGTGTGCTGATGATTTAAGAGATTCTGAGGTACATCGTGCGGTTGTTCATAAAGATTTTAAGGATTCTGATAAGCGGTTACAGGCGCAACTTATCAATGAAAAAGGTCAGCCGTCTTTTGTGGTTGGTTGGAAGTCTGAGGACCAGAACCAAAAATGGTTTACGGATGAGAAAGATTGTCAGAGCCATATCGAAGACCGATTGAATGAGTTTGCCGAGGGACTGCATGAATGGGAGCAGGAGACCGGACAGAATGAAATGACGGACGATAAGTTAAACGATATGGAAGCTGAGTTTAACAAGACGCATGGTCTGTCTGCATTTGGCGTTGATGTTAGTAAGCCTGTTACAAAGCCAGTGATGGAATCTCAGAAGTCGGTAACGCAGGAAAAGAATATTGTACAGGAACAGTCACGCCGGACACTTCCCGATGTGGAGATAGCGGCAACGGATGATATGAGTTTGGAATGTGAATAGAAAGGAGTGGTTTATATGATGTTTACGAATGTAGCATCGAAAAAGACATTGGACAAAAAGAATGAATATCTGCAGTATCAGAGTCCGGAAGATAAGGCTGTGATTGATAAGTTGAGTCAGGAGTTGTGGTCTGTGGATGAGGAATCGGTTCGGTATATTGAGAACAGCAAAATGCCACCGGAAAAGAACAATTTTGACCAGATGAATAAGTTTTTTCATATGCAAATGTTTTCTATGTGCCTACAGCCGTTACAGCGTGGTATGCGTCCGGGTAATTTAGTCGAAAGTTTTTTGATGTATAAGACGATGGCATTACTTAATAAGGATTTCCGGGATAATGTTCATGCTACGGTTTCTCGTTCGTTTTTGCCATTGGCTGAGAAGATGGCAAATAAGCCGGGAGCAAGTCAGAAAATTATCAATCGTAGGGATGCTATTTTGCGAGAAGCAAATGGCGGCAGACTGCCACTGGATGAGCATACGGCTGCACTTATTCGTATCGGTATTTGTCGGTCGGCATATAATATGTCCAGAGAGCCGGGAGTAGATGTGGGCGAGGTTATGCAGAAATACAATCAGGCAATTTCCAATCTTGAGGGCTGTATGAAGCAGGACGGTGTAGATTTCAATGCGACAGATACGGAGATGCGGACGATTGTGGGTCGTTATATTGATAAAGACCCAAAGGTCGCTGATATGTTTGCCGAGACCAGTTATGGCGGTATGAAGCGTAGTGATTTCCATACTGAGACTTATTATGAAGCAGATGAACACGGCAAACCGATTGAGCATACGAAAGAGGTATGGCGTGGTGAATTTGAAGCGGCTGACGGAACTTCGTATACTGGTGGTTTCAGCCCTCGTTTTCCACAGTCAGAGCAGAGTTATCAGTCTTTTATTTATGGAGCAATGAATCAGAAGATGCATGATTGTATCAATGGTACGGAGTTGTTTCAGACTATCAATACGGATTCTCCATCCAAATTGTATGATGCAACCGGACGGTTGGATTATTGGATGCAGCAGGATGGATTTAGTGAGAAAGACATCATGGAGATGCAGAAAAGTTGTTTTGACGCATCGTTACATGATATTCATGATACGGAACCGGGTGTCTGGAATGATTTTGAGAATGTGTATCGAAATGAACAGACGAAAGCCTATCAGCGGTCACAGCGTGGACATGAGTTCGACGATATGTTCCAGAGCGGTCCCGATATGCAGGGTCAGTATGTGTAAGGGGGTGTTCGTATGAAAGTTACGAAGCATTATGGGACAAAAAAGAACGAAGAGAATGATGCTAAAGAGCAGATTAGTCTGACCCCCGGTACAGATGCTTATGATAGTTATGAAGATGGATTGCAGTTACATAATCCATTTTCACCGGATGATTCGTTTCATGATGAGTTGGAGTCAGCCAATGCCGAACATGCGAAAATGATGGATGAAAAGCGATTAAGGTCAAAGAATCGGTCTTTGACCAGTCAGCAGCAGTATCGGCATCGTATGGCAAAAGAGGATATGTTCCGTGAAGTAAAAGATACGGCAATGGATATGGCTTTGAAAACAGAGACAAAAGAGGACGATAAGGTTGCTGCAGGTATCAATCGAAAAGGATTGGAAGGTTTGGTGTTGGATGAGGGTGTTACGGAAGATGAATATCTTCCGAAAGTTCTCAGTAAGTATATGGATTAGAAAGGAGCGATTTGTATGGCACAGGATAAACAGGGGCAACAATCACAGAGTGTACTTGGTGGTGAAACCGATTTTTTTACAAGCTGTACGAACGGTTTTGCGCATCGATTGTCGATTGAGAAAGCGAAGCGAAAAGCTGGTGTGAAAGAAAAAGTGAGTTTTACCTCTGAGGAACAGCAGAAAGGACCCAGTGCTGTCACTTTGTTTGCGAATGGTATGACGAGAGGAATGAGTCCTATGATGCGACCGGGACGACCATTGCCCAATGTACCGGGCATGGATACCAATAACCAATATTTGGATGGACCGGAGTTTTGATTGACAGATTTGGAATACCCTGTTATACTGATTTATGAGATTATTTGTTGTTTGTTTCATTGAAAAATTTTACATAAACAGTAAAGGAGATTTTATTATGAAGCAGACAAAAAAGAAGATAGGTCAGGTTGAGTTTATTCAGAATGTGGCAAAGCGTTCTGGTTTGTCAAAATCCGATGTGCGTAAAGTGTATGATGCCATATTGGATGAAATTGTCGATAATACGGCAAATGATGTCCGTGTTACATTTCCGAATTTCGGTGCATTTTATGCGATTAAGCATAAAGGTCATCATGTGCAGTATGGTGATGCAGCGATTAGCGATTATATGAATCTGAAATTTTCAGCAACCCGTAAAGTAAATCAGATTCTGCAGGATAGACAATCTGAGACAGCAAGTTGTGATGAGGGGAGTTGATACTCCCCTCATTTTTTTTGTGAACATATTCGTAATTTCCTCATAAACGAGTTGAAAAACAACTTTTTCTGTGCTATAGTATAAAGAAAAAGATGAAGAAATGAGGTATTATTATGTTAAAAAAAGATTCAGCAACAATGAAAACGCCCCGTGCCAGAAAGCGTCGGAGCAGAGTGACCCGTGTTGTATGTGGATTTGCGATTTTGTTAATTGGTGTTGGTGTAACATCTACGGCACTTCGTTTATGGAATAATGCACATTTAACAAAAACGGATAAGGTACATAAGAATGAAGCTGCGATTGAACAGCAGGTGCTTGATAATGTTGATACATCGGATTTACGGGATTTATCTGGAGAGAAGCCTGTTTCGATTGAGCAGTCTGTTTTCTTGGTTGGTAAGAAGCCTGCAGATGACAGTATTAAACAGGGGAATGATACGACTGTGACTATTCTTGATACCGGATATGTCAGTGGTTCTGCATATAAGAAATTGTTGACAAAGAAACAGAGTGCATCGAATGTAATGTACATTAAGGTTTCTATCAAGAATACAGGCAAGAAAACCATTGCCGCCGTAAATGCCTGTCCACTTATGACATTTGGTGCAAATGAGGTTGTTAAGAATGATGCTAAATATCCGGATGGTAAAGTGATTTACGGGGGATTCTCTGCAACGGGTAATGTATTTGTTGGTAACAAGGTATTGACCAGTGATGCAAAGAAGATTGGTGCAGGAAAGGAACTGACGGCAGTATATCTGTTTGATGTAACCGGACATAAGAATGATAAACAGACAAAGCAATTATCTGTTTATGTGAATCAGAATGACCAAAAGGTTCTTACACATCAGTATACAATGAAGGAGTGATTTTTGTGAAAAAATATCATGTCATTTATTTGATATTGTTGCTGTTTGTGTTAGCCGGGTCTGCGGTGTTTGGTTGTCTTTGTTTTCAATATAATCGTTTGCCGGAAGGATGTATCATTATCGGTGGTGTTATTTTGATATTGACTTTCTCTTATATGCTGCATGTGAATAGTTTAGTGGCAGATAAGAAGATGATGATAGATGCCGCCGGGTTTCCGATGGTGTCGATTGATTGTGTGTGCAAATTGAATGGAGAGCGTACAGGGTCTACTTGTATGCTCGAATTTCATAAGTATGGTGTGTTGATTGATTCTGAGGATATCCCATACGATTTGATTGAATATCCGGAAATTGATTATGAGATACCGGATGATTTTCATATCCGTTTGCATTGTCTGATTGACGGTACGGATTATATGTTTTTGTTTATTACGAACAGTTTGATTAAGGTAAAAGCTGCAAAGCAGATTTTGGAGCAGAATGTTGGAATGATGAAACGGCTCTGAGGTTTTGTATTTGGCGATTCTAGGCGTTTTATGTTTTTTAGGGTACAATTTGTAAGGAGTGATGGTATGACGGCTGTAATAACGGAATATGCGCTTGCATATGCCGATATACATAATCATGGGTTCTCGGAACATGAACCTTATGTACACGAATTGCATAATATGCCATTGTCGGAATGTCAAGTGACGATGCAGAAATTCAAAGATTTTGGATTTCAGAAAGTTTGTCTGTTTGTATTGCCGAAAAAGGCGTTGGAATCGTATACATGGAATTATGTTCATTCTCATGAAGTGACTGGAAAGGAGACTTGATATTCATGTATTTTGCAAAGAGATTAGAAGACGGGCACTGGATTGCATTGTGTACGGATGATAGTTTTGTGGTGGATGAGTCGATTGGACTTCATTATGAAGACCATACTTTAGAAAATTGGATGGATGTTGTTTTGTTTTGTAATCAGAAGAATAAAGAGTTAAATAAAAATGCTGATTTATGAGCAAAAGGGTTGACATAGATGGAAGATTATGGTATATTTATAAATGAGCAGAGCGAAACCAAAGTGATATGAGACAGGATGCAATATCATTCTTTTTGTTGCAAAGTTAGAACTTACTTGTGTTTCTCATTTGTTTCTTCCTTAATAATCAACAGTTTTCGATTTTGATTTCGTTGTTGAAACATGTTGGAAAAAAGACACTTATTGTTGGCGGACAGTGCGTGTCTTTTTTTTGTTGTAATTTCTGGAAGTTTGTGATAATATTGATATATCAAGGTTTTAGATATCATGAAATTATAAGAAAGTGAGGTTTTTGTTTATGAAACGAAAGCGATTGACCGCTCTTGCCTTGGCAATGACATTGTGTATTGGTTCTTTGTCCGGGGTTGCAAAGGCAGAGAGTAATCCGGGCGCATCCAGTGCTCCGACAGAAACACCGACCACATCAAATTCATCTATCGGCGATGTGTTGCCGGACATTGATGAGCCAATTACATCAGAGAAGATTGCTGATATTATTGATAAGTATTTACATAAAGATGTCAGCGTTACTCCAGTACAGCGTGAGCAGTATTCCCCTGTAGATGCACAGGTTGCTACAGGCGGTGCAGTGACTGTATCTGCAGCAAAGGCTGTGTGTGAGTTAGCCGAGGATGGTTTTGAACCATACGAGATTTCTTGGGTTATTGGTGATTATTTTGAAGAGAACTCACAGTATGCGAGTTTGAGTATTTCTAATCTCGAAGAGGGTGCAACTTATTATGTGATTGCAAAAATTCATTATAAGAATCCTCAGACTTTGAAGTCCGATTGGCTGAACATTTTTGCAAAAGTGGAGATGCCGGGTAAGCCACCTGTTACGGTGTCTACCGGACCTGCTATAACAGCAACACCTGCACCGACACCAACAGGAACACCGACTCCGGTGACAAGTTCTGCAATTACAAAGCCTGTGATTACAGAGAAGCATTACATTGGTGATACGGTATCTGCTAAGTGGCTGACGGATGATACGGCGGGGTCATATCAGTATCGGATTTTAGATAAATCCGGTAAAGTGATTAAGACAGGCTACAGTATGGGTGCTTACTTTTATGCCTGTAATGTGAAAGCGAAATCTGTGTTAGCTATTCAGGTGCGTGGACGCAAATGGAATGCTGAAACGAATGGATACACCTTATCAAAGTGGTCCAAAAAGGTGCATGTTGTGAAACAGCCGATTGCTACTGTGAAAAAGGTTAAGAAGAAAAGCATTAAGGTCAAATGGGCGAAGATAAAGGGTGCATCTTCTTATAAAGTTTATGTGCGAAAGCACGGTGTATATCGTTGGAAGAAAGTAAAGACCACGAAAAAGAGAGTCTGTATGATTAAGAAGTATAAGGGAAAGCGTCTGAATATAAAGAAAACAAAATATGATGTGAAAATCGTAGCGGTTGCCAAAGTGAATGGAAAGAAAATTGTTTCGGATTCCAGTCGTTACATTAAGGCTCATAAATAACATGGCAAGAGTGTTTGGAAGCAATCCAAGCACTCTTTTTTTTGTGGATAGGGGATGATTTATTATGAAAAAATTATTACGCTCTTTGTTGTCGGCAAACAGCATAAAAGAATTGATGGATTATCAGCCGCAGGTGTTCATCATGTACGAAATGTTATTGACAAAGACATTGAAAGTACGGTATCACAGTTCGGATTATAAATCGTTAGTTGATTTAATGGATATCAATGATTTTATAAGTATGCATTATGATTTTCCGGATTTTTTTCATACCTGCATGTCGTTTTTGAATGATAGTAACCGACATGTGCTGCGGGTGGTAAAGCTAACGGTCTTATATTACATATTAGAGATGTATGAATTATTGTCCAGTGAATTTTGGTCAAGACGGATTCCGGAATTTGACGCATCGGACTGCCCGTTTTTAGCAGTCTGGACGGCGTTTTGCTCACTGTTTGATGCAACAGATGATTTGGGCTGTGCGCTTACTGCTGATGAGTATGATTGTTTATTGGATGTCCGATTTGTTACTTATCGGAACAGTAAGTATTCCAAAATCATGACGCAGATTATCGGTTATCCGAGACTGCATTTCATGCGGATGTCGTATGTGTTGTCTTATGAACCGTTTTTTGTGGAGATTGCTTATCGTTATGTGATGGATATGAAGTCGTAATGTTTTGTACTGATTTATTGGTACAGAAACACTGAAAAAAAATACACCCACTTGTTTCGATGGGTGTATTTTTTATGAGATAAAAGATAAGAAAAAGTGCCCGACATAGGTGTTATTCTATGACAGACACTTTCTCTCAATAATAAATAGAGGTATTTTCAGCCAAAAATAGAAAGTCAAACGCTCATTGCGGGACTCGAACCCGCTCAGTAACCAATACTGATTTGTCCTCAAAAATAAGCATATGCCGTCTTTCCGGCTGTCAGATAAATTACAATGGCAAGTTTTACCATGAATAATATTATCATAGTTTTGTTCATAAATCAAGAAGTATTTTCTCGTTTACGAAGTTATTTTGCAATCGTTTCAATCTTTGCCAGTTTGGCAGCATAGGATGTGTACAACTGCTTGTAGGCATCTCGTTCTTTGATAAGTTCCTGTAATCGTTCGTCCCCGGATGCCATTTCTGATTCCAGATGTTTTGTCTGGATGTAGTGTTCCCATTTGGAGAAGATTCCTGTTGGTTTGAGCGTATTTGAAATTTGCAGAGCAAATAGAATTGCTTTGTCAATGTCTTTTTTCTCTTCAAATGTGATTTCTCCTGCATAGGATGCAAGTCGTTTCTTGTCTACTGAGTCAATCTGTTCGCAACAGGCAATGGCGGTTCGTCCGCTTGATTGTACTTCTACATGTGTTGGACAGATTTTCTTTTTCTTTGTTGTCAGATACACAACCATGACTGTATTGCTGTATTTGTTATTGACATCATTGCTGACAATAACTGCCATTCGGTCAGCCCATGTTTCTGACCCAAATGGTGGGTTCTCCGGGTCGTTTTTGACGAAATAAATCTGACCTTTCTTACAAATCATAGAGTTCTAATTCCTTTCTGATACACGGCACAGCCGTTGTCAGCCGTGCCGTTTTTTTTTGTTATGCTGTTGTCTCTTCGGAGGCATCTTCATCCGGAACCGGGTCTGGTGTAATCTGGACTTTCACTTTGGCAGGCATCAACGGCGTGTTTGCCGCAGGCTGCGTAACTGTCTGAACCGGACCGTTCTGTGGAATCGGATGGGTCTTATGAAGCTGTTCTACAATGGTTCTGTAGTCGTCTTCAATTCTTGGAGATGGCGTTGTATCATATGCCAAGATGAACTCTGAATTTGTCGCACGGGTCAGTGCCACATAATACATACGCTTCTTGTCCTCGTCCATGATGTTCTCATTGCGGTAAAGTACCACAACATTCTGGAACTCAAGTCCTTTGGCACTGTGAATTGTACTGAACAGGAAATTCGCATCGGATAATGACTGCGATTTCTTTGTCTGTTCGTTACGGGCAGAGATTAACGCCTGTTTGATACCATTGTTACGGATTTCATATTTGAGCATCAAATCCTTTACATTTTCCAGAAATGCATCTGGTTTCATGTGACCGGACTGTACCTGTGCCTGCCATCCGACAACGGTTGGGTTGCTCTGTGTGTAGAACTCAGCCCACATGGCAGTTAATGCTGGACGCACTTTATCCTCGTTGAATACAAGGTATTTCAGTTTGTCGTCCATGGCAGTTTTGATGATGCTCATGGTATTGTTGATTGGCATGAACTTCAAGTCCTTCCAATATTTGCGGATGAAGTCGCTGAAAATGGTTGAGCTGCGGATTTTTTCCGGAATCAGCGTTGCCATTTTTGCACCCGGATACATGATTTCCAGATGTTTCTTTACTTCATTGGCATGGTTTCTGGTGAATGACAGAAATGCAATCTGTTCGCCTGCTGCCAGTTTCTCATCGAGATATGGCTTAATGTCATTGGTTAAGACATGTGGCAGTTCATCTTTGAAATCTGCCTGTTTGTGCAACTGCAGATATTTGAATCTTACTTTCTCTGTGAATGATTTTTCAGTCACAGTAGCAAGAGAGTTTGCCTGCAACTGAATGTGGGCATACTGATTGGCTTCAATGTTCTGCAAAGCAATATTTGCAAAATCCAGAATCTCCTGATTGGAACGGTAGTTAATCTGCAGCGAGTATGCAGCGAACACACCCGAACCCTCTAAGATATTCAGAGCCTTTGGATTTGACCCACGAAATTCATACAGGGTCTGTGAGCAATCGCCTACGATGAACAGGCTCTCTTTGTGTTTGTTTACATACTTTAAGGTATAGATGAACTCAAAGATGGCATTGTCCTGTACCTCATCAATGATGAGATATTTGCTTGTAATGGTATTTGGCTCTTTCAATGTATCAATCTGCTGATAGCAAATGATAATTTCCAGTTCCAATGATGTCATGTTAATGGTGTTCAAGATGCCGATGACATCATCAAAGTGCATTTCAATAAAGTTGTTCAAATTGGTGTAACCATTTGGACTGTTCTTTGTGATGTCAATCAAACGCTTTCTGAAATCGTGTGCCACCGGGTCGGAAATCATTCCATTCGGACCACCATACTGAATTTCAATGCTGTTGACGATTGTCTCCAACGGAGCCAATTCGTGCGAGAAGTTCTCGCTATAGATGGTATGAATCATACGAGCGATGGTCATACTGTTTACATTTGGATTCTTTGCGGTAATGTTGTCGGCAGCAGCGTTTGTGAAGCTGAGTACCGTGATGTCGTTCGGATTGACTCCGTTGTCCACCATGTATTTGATACGACTCAGGATGACTGTCGATTTGCCTGTACCTGCGCCTGCCTGCACCAGAATCAAAGGCTCTGTGCTTTCGATGGCTGCTTTCTGTTCCTTGGATGCAAGACCTGTGTATGGTTTCGTAGGGCTTGGCAGCGTGTTTAACTGCCCTTTGTTGTTTTCCAATGAATTTAATGTATCAGATAACAACAGGTTCAGATTGTACTTACACAGCTTACGGATGATTTCTGGTTTCAACAACTGCTGACAAATGGCGTAGATGTCACGATACTTGTCCAGAGGAACTTCAAAACCCTCTAAGTATTTGAATGTCTGAATGATGGTGTTGTACGCCTTTTCTGTACGGTTTGCGTTGTTGTACGCAATCGCATTCTCAATGGCTTCTTTGATGACAACATCAATGTCGTCGTGCCATGTCTGTGTCATCTGACACATATGGTCATACAGACTGTAGTTTGCAAACCAGTCATCTACAACAGTATAATCTACATCATATCCATGCTTCGTCAATGTATCACAAATGTCCTTTAAGGACGGTGCCGGATTACAACTGAGAAGAAATGCAAATGAATTTTGGTTAATGGACATGGCATCTGGAATGTTCTGATGAATCATTCTGTTTTTCGCCGTCTGTGTTTTTGGCTGTACAATGGCATAGATGCCAATTTTGTAACATACGGTCAGTGTTTTCTTATCCGGACCTGCAGGTTGTGTCTCACACTGCAGTTCCATGTTGTATGGGTCCATTGTCAGATAGACTTCTTTGCCGGACTTTGTGATTTTGAGCATATTTTTTACATCTGGATATTTTAATGTATCACAAAATGCAAGTACATCTTCGGACAGAATGCTGACCGGAATGTAATTTGTTTTTACCGGACCGGATTTACTTGACCGTTTCCGTAAGATAGTGCTGATTGCAGTGATTGGTGTGTCTTTTGTAATATGAATTGGATTTGCTTTCTCATTTAAGAGTCCGCTGACTTTTCCAACTCCGGTTAAAGTTTTGTCGAAAAATTTTGGCGACCATTTTTTTACAGTTTTAGATGTTGTTGCTAAGTTTGCTAAATCGATTGGCATATAATAGCCCTCCTTAAAAGTTTAATGGTTTATGGGTGTCTATTTGTTATGGCTTATCACGAATGCCATGCATATTCATCATCTCCATTCTATATCAATTTGTCCTCAATGTATTTCTGGACAGTACGCCCTGCAGGTCTTGCACCGAACGCAGGGATATAGGTCTCCGCAACCAGAGAATCCAGTTCAGAATCCGGGAGTACATCGGGCAGTGTAACGCCCCTATGCTCGGATTTAATTCGTGTAATGTCTTTTGTGTATTTATTGCTGAGAATCTCACGGTAAATATCTTTTGATAATGGATTGAACTCAAAGATGTCGTGGAAACGATTTAAGAGTTCGTTATCGAATGATTTTGCCAAGTCTTTTACCAGATTGCTTTTTGATTTCGCAGTCGATACATCACTGACTCCAAAGCCAATGCCGTCATGATTTAAGTCACAGGCAGCATTGGTTGTGGCAATGATAATCGCTTTTGAGAAGTTGATTTCTTTGCCACGAGAAGTGGTCAGATTGCCATCCTCAAATACATTCATGAACAATCGCTGTACTGACTGGTCGCCCTTTTCAAATTCGTCTAATAAGATGACTTGATATGGGTTTGTTTCCAGACAGTCAAATGGCAGTTCTGAATGAGAATCAGAACCTACATAGCCTGCAGGGGCACCAATGATTCGATTGATAGCTGCTGGCGAATTGTACTCTGTCATGTTCAGAATGATAGGTTTGACACCTGTCAATTCTTTTGCAATGATTTTGGCGATTTCACTTTTGCCCACACCAGACGGTCCGGAAAACATCAGTGACAGTGGTCGTTTATGTGGATAAATAGCTGCATCGTGTCGTTTAATTAAGTCAATCAATGCGGATACAATCTCATCCTGTCCTTTGATTTCGGACAACTGGTCCTGCAGATGTGTTACATCCAGTTTTTCTTTCTGGTTGTTTCCGGTCATCAGTCGTTTTGCGACCAATATGATGTGTGATTTCTGCAGTGTAATAATCGGTGCGGCTTTCAAGGCGTTTAAGATGACAGGGTCGTTTTTCGCCTTTTCTTCCGCAATTTTTCTGCGGATAACTGCATCACCGAAAGAACGGTCAAGCAGAGTGATGGCGGTATCTGGTCTGTGAGAGCCGACTGCATGATACTCGTCAGCAATGACCGTGACCTCTTCTAACAAATCATCTGTGACCTGTACTTTGTAATCATAATGCTTAATCATTTTCGCAGCAACATTTTTCAGAATCGTAAGGGTCTGATTGCGTGACAATTCATCCACGATGATACGCTGAAATCGTCTTGAGAACGCAGGGTCTTTTAATAAAACCTGTGATTCCTGTGTTGTTGTTGCTCCGATAACTTTCATTTCGCCTCTTGCCAGTGATGGCTTGAGAATCTGAGCAATCTTGTCATAGACCTGATTGTCGCCGAGAATCATATGAATCTCATCAATGAACAAAATCGCTTTGTTTTTTGGGTCAGTCGCAAACTCAATGACACATTTTGTCTTGGCTTCCAGTTCACCAACTAATGAAGAACCTGCAACCAGATTGGATAATGGCAGTTCATATACGGTATAGCCTTTTAACTGGTCTGGAAGTAACGGGTCGTCGTTTGCGATACGATAGGCAATGTCTTCTGCAATTTTCGTTTTTCCACAGCCCGCCGGACCAATCAGTAATGGATTCGGTTTGAAACAACTGATTAAGGTTGCCAGTGTCTGTTCTACAACTGTCTCACGGAATAATGCAGGACCTGCCGTTTTGAACTTATCGTTGTAATTGATAAGAAAGTCTTTCGCTTCATAGTCGCCACCACTTGCAGATGGACGACTTGGCGTAATTGGTAACTGAATACTTGGTGGTAATCCGTTTCCGCCTATGTTGGAATTATTTCCATTGTTGTTTGTTCCGGATGGATTATTGCCGGAAAAGTCTTTTAATCCCATAAAATGTTTCTCCTTTTAATGTAAGCAAGGGGGATTATCCCCTTGCCAAATGTTAAAATAACAGTTTCTTTCTGATGTTTGCATCAATATGCGTCATGGACTGTGCAAAGTATTTTGCAGAGTCACAAATGTCATCCCAGTTCATTTTGGAGCATGGAATGTAATACAGATGCTTCGGATGTTTTACCATTTGATTTGGAGCTGTGTACTCAAAGTCCGTAATCATCAAACTTAATTCTCGTTTGCGTTTTGGACTGGCATTGATATACTCCCATACCTGCTGATATTCTGTTCCACCTGTGACTTTCGGCACTTTCTGGAACTGATTGTAAATGGCTCTTGTCGATTTGTCCTTTGTCTTTAACAATGTGGATTGACTGATAACATGTGAAAATGAATTGAAATACAGATTCACATTCAGTTTCTTTGCCAGTGTGATGCAAGCCTTAATTGCACCTTGATAGTTCTCTTCGGAGATAGAACCCGAAGTATCAATGTAGATGTGAATGTCCGGCTTGTATCGTGTCGATGCCGATTTGCCCATTGCGTTGTAATCGTCTGGATTTCTCCGGTTTGGACGCATAAATGTCATTTTGTACAGAGAATAGGTATTCTGTGATTTACTAACGAACGACATTTTGCTAATGATACGGGCAATCCGTTTTGTCAGATTTGCAATGCTTGGTTGTTTCTTGCTGAACTTCATGGCACGAGCCTTTGCTGCAGGCGATGACATTCCGCTTGCGGCTTTGTTTGCTGCGTTTTTGTACTTTTGTACGCTTCGCATTGTGGATGTCAGTTTCTGAATCTTGTTGTTGTTTAATACTGTTGGCTTCATGCTGATACTTTTGTTGATGATGTTCCACTCATCGGCAACTTCCTTTGAGGATGCATGAGCGTGCTTTTCAACATTCACCATGACCAGTGTCTTCGGACAGAACAACTCTTCCACCGTGAATGGCAGGATGCCATATACAGCGGGGCTTACCTGTTTTGTGTATGACATAATCAATGACACAAGGGTACGGGCAAAGCTGAACTCATCGACATTATCCATAGAGTCTTTACGCAGAATCAAAGATTCTGTAAGACCATCGAGTGTCAATGTCTGGAAGTCCTTAAACAGTTTGATGGTGTCTGGCGGAAGTGTCGCTCCAGATGATAACAGAGTTATCTGTGCATCCACCCAGACCTTAAAGTCATTAAATGCTGCTTCATTTGCAAAGTACAATCCCAGTGTATTGCACTTTGTGTAAAACGCCATAGTTGCAAAGTAAGTTTCCCAGTCACAAAGACCGGATAAGAACTGTTTGCTTACGGGAATGACATCCGTAGATGGCGTATAAATCGTTGTTCCGGATGGAAATGGCAGTTTTGCTTTTACGGCTGCCTGTGTGGCATACAGAGAATTGATGTTTAATCGTCTGTCGAAGAAAGTTAATGTATGCTGAAAGATGTCTTTCATGTAATCTTCGTACTGAATCTGAATGGTATCAGACATACAGTTCACCAAATTCTTTGTAATATCATCTTCTGTCACGGTATTGCCGTCGGCTTTGATACTTACACTCTGACCCTGTGTCAATGGGGTAAACAATTTTTTAGAAATTGCTTTCCCCATGAGTTCAATCGGGTCGAAGTCTCCGTTCGGAGTGTTTTTGTAGACGCAAGGCAATACACATGGCATCTGATTCGATACGCTTACTTTCATGTGTTACCTCCTTTACGGAACTTAATTTGCCATTTCGAGGATGACATTTAAGTTCTGTGAGATTGTGCTGTTGTTCTGCATCAATACATTTACATTGGCACTATCCAGTTTACCACTCATTGTGAGTGTTGTCAGTGTACGCATGTCGTTTGGATTGATGGTTGTGATATGATTTGCAAGTGAGTTGATGACAACCGTGTTGTCGGCTTTCTCAAACAATGCATAGATAAGGCAACCAGACTTCTCATTGTCATCCATTGTATCAATCATGTTCTCCAAAGAGGTCATGTCCGGTGCAGATTTCAGTGCATCATAAGATTTTGGCTTCACAGCTGTTACCGTGTTTGTCTGATTGTTGGTTGTCATGATGTTGCTTGTAATGGTTTCCATGAGGTATGTGGTGAAGATAGTGTCTCCAACATGAGCCTCAATACCCTCTTTCAGTACATCATCCGGCAGTAATGACATTAACTCCTGATTGGAGAACTGGTTCAACCAGTTTGACAGATAAGTCAGTGTTCTTGGTGTTGTGAACTGTGTGAAGTCTGTGTCCACTTCCAAGATGTCCTCGATGCTCTCATCATCGTCATCATCTCCGGTTGTGTCTTCTGTTAATGCAATCGACTGCTTGCAGAGGATGCACTCCGGATGCTTTGTCAATGTCTCTTTGATGAACGGATTCAAATCTGGATTTACATTCAGATATGTCGCAGTGTCCGGGAGACAATGATATACTGAGAAACGAGAAATACTGGCTTCATCAAGGGCTGTTACATTACCCTTGTCGTTTCCTGCAAGGATGAATCTCACATTGCTTGGAAATTCGATAGAACCAATCTTACGGTCTGTCGTAAAGGACAGAATGGCAGATGTAATATCCGCACTGGTTCTGTTAATCTCATCCATGAACAGAATTGGGTACTCATGCGGATGGTCCTGTGCGTACTTAATGCAGTCCATGATGGTTGCATGTGGGAAGAATACCTGTTTGTAGGTGTCCTGTCCATTCTTGTCTTTGCCGCATGGCAGCAGTCTCGCACCTGTCAAATCGGCACGGTCAGCTAACTGGTTACAGGTCAACTGGAATACTTTGGTTCTCATTGTTGTTTCTAACGCTTTGATGATAGAGGATTTGCCGATTCCCGGCTCGCCCATCAGCATCGGGCTAAGTCCAGACTCAAGGTCTGCTTTGATAAAAGTCTCGAATATTGTATCAAATTTCATAATAAAGTTTCTCCTTTTAATGTTTAATTTTGATAAGACATCATCCGTTCGATGTCGTGGTCGTATTTGTCTTCCATGCAACTGATTTCTGCATCATAGACATCGTTGTCTGTTTCCATTGGGTCTGCATGTGGTTTGTGAATTGCGAAATTTGTGCCATACAATGCATCCAATTCTTCTTCTGTGAACATGTCGTCATTGATATCCGGAATCTCCATTTCATCACACCTTTCTTTTCTTTATTTATCAATGTTCTATTTCTCTCTCGGCTTTTAGAAATTTGCTAATTTCTAAAAGCTATGATATACTATTACATATAAAAAGAAAACAGGAAAAGTGGTGATTCTATGACTGGAAAAAGTCACATTGTTGTGAACACCTGCTCTTTAATTACTTTGGAGAGCAGTCTTTTATTGGCACAATATGCGTATCATGGAGTAGGCTCGGAATTACTGAAAAACGGAGCAACGATTGTTTCTCGGTTTGTATTTCCGAAGCCTATTTTTTCCGTGTATACGCTGTTGTGTTTGTTGTTATTTTATTTCGGAACTTTATTGCCGGATATTGATTCCAAAAATTCCTTACTTGGCAGATTTATTCATCTACCCATTAAGCACAGAACTTGGACGCACAGTATATATCTTCCGATTTTGATATTTGTCGGTTCTGCTTGGTATCCAATTTTGTTCTGGCTTGGGTTTGGTTACATATTACATCTGTTTTGGGATGCCTTATCGTACTGTGGAGTCTGTTTCTTTTATCCATTCAGTAAGTATCGTGAATATAACAGTGGTGCAAAAGTAAAATTGAACCACAAATTCAAGATTTATCGGACCTGTAAAACATCAGAATATGTATTTGTTGCCGTTTTACTTACTCTGACTGGAGTTCTTTTGGTTTGGGGTACGGCAACAGGTTTATATCTGCCACTTCTAAAATTGCTTCCATAAGGGTTGCTAATCCTTCTGGATTGCTAATCAGCGTGTCTGCGAATACATCGTATGACACGCTTTTTGTTTCGTTCTCAAACGCAACTTTTACAGTGTCATCCTGCTCTCCTGCCTGCATGATGCCGAGTTCCTCGACTGAGGATTTAATCAGAGCGTACATGCATTTCTGCTTACGCTTGTGTCGAAGCATGATTTCACTCCACAGAGACAGTGTACCGTCCGTGAAGTCATTCTGTACCGGATAATATCGGATGACATTCGATGGCAGCTCAAGGTCTTTGACATCACGGGTTTTGCTGATAGTTTCGGCTTTTGTTTCAAAAGCGATAAACTCAGCATCTTCTTTTTCTGTCCGTTTGTCGAAGAGTTCGCCTGCCTTATCTTTGTCAAAGGCTCGTTCGATTGCTTTTTCTCTGGCAATATCTTTTGGAGCCATGATGTGAATGACACAGAATGTTGTCTCCGGCATGTTGTTTGCCAACTGTGGGATGGCATCTGGGTTAATTACATACACATCTGCGTTTTCTACCTGTTCTCTGGTGGCAAAATATTCGATGTTACCAATTTTGTGCTCTGCTACACGGTCGGTGTAGTCACTTGCTTCATCGGGATTGATGAAGATATGTGTATCTTCGTCCGGCGTGCGAGGCTCTCTGGTTGTGTAGGACTTTACGAATGTAAAGCCACGGTCTTTCAGTTTCTTGGCGAAGTAATCCTTTCCACAGGATGTTCGTCCAACGATTAAGAATTTCATTAGCGGTCCTCCTTTTGTAATAATGCTAATCTGGCAATGGCATCTTTGTCGATTTTGTATTTTCCATCTGAGGTCTTTGTGAATAAGATTTTTTGGGTATAAGACAAAGCGTCATTGTAATTGTTTTTACGGATATAAATACCCATCGGTACAGTCTTGACCGGATAGGATTTTAACAGTTCTTTTCCCTGTTTGCTGCGAGATGCAATCCAGTATACTTTGACATTGTTTTTCTCAAATTCAGATTTGATGTCATGGTATGTGGCATCACAGTCTTTGCAGTTGAATCGGTAATACACGACGATACAGCCTTTCGGGTCTTTTGGCAGTGTACTCTCTACCGGAGAGTTCTTGATACTGCTTATGACCTTTTTGTAGGAAATGTTGGTTGATTCCATGCCGTGCATGTAACCAACATGAATGGTGTGTAAGACCCATCCGACCATAATACCTGAGATAATGACGAAAGCACCTGTCACTTTCATCAGAAAGGACATATTTTTTGCCTGTTTTTTGTTTTCAGATGCTTTGTATTTCACATACATACACGCCAGAATGGCGGTCATTAACAGGAAAAATACAAAGAATCCAATTAAACTGATTTTTAATACATTGATTGTCATGATTTTTCTCCTTTCCGTTTTCGATTCTTTTTGTCTGATTTTGCGATAACTTCTCTTGCGAGATACAGAAGCCATGGAAGTCCGTTTCTGGTCTCATTGTGTTTTGGACGATAATTGAAGTCGTCTGTTGCTACGGTGTACAGAATCCATGCTTTCTCGTTATCTGTGAATTTGTGACCACATTCTTGAATAAAGGTCACTTTCAAGATGATTTCCAGTTTGTAATACAGAAAGTCCATACGACAGTATTCGTATTTGGAATTGTCGCCGTAGAAATCGTCCAGTGTTTTCTGATACTCCTGCTTATGCAGTAACTGTAAGATGTCGTCAATTACTGGAATTTCTTCTAAGTGTCCAGCTTCGGCAGACACATCAATTTCGGCTTTGACTTTCTCTTTCTGTGCAGCAGCCATTGTCTTGAATAATGTCACGAAATCCCCTGTTTTTTCTGATTCCGGTATGACATTTCGAGTGAATGTGACATTGTGAGACATTAAAATCTCATAATATCCATGCTCTTCTTTCATGACTATTTTGGTTTGTGCAATCGGATATTCCTTGATGCAGCTTGGCAATGGAAATACCAGATGATAGCCCTTTCCGGACATGGAAATCTCACCGTAAAGATACGGCATTTTTAACAGTTCTTCTTTGATTGGGTCTGGGCATTTTGGTTCAATGTCAAGGACCACAAATTTGTCCACGATGGCATCTAATGCGTAAGTGTTGTTTGCTGCATTTGGCAGCGCACGGCATAATTCGTCTAATGTCAAATACGGACTATGACCACGGAGCGTTGTTGCACCAAAAATACGCCGATTGTATATCAGTTCGTACATGTCAATCGGCTTTTTGGTGTTATCAGATACCGTCCATCTGGGATTGTCTTTGATGGATTGGACAAATTCATTTTGATAAAATTCGGGAAAATCCCGGTAAGTTTTACACATAGACTTGTCCTTTCTTGTTGCGTTATTTTGATGATACCAGTATCATCATTTCAGTGTCATTGTGTGGAATTGGCTTTCCGTCCAACCAACCGTTTCCGTAGTTGTAGGTTTCGTTATTATACGATACCGTGTACATGTTACGGTCAACAAGGTATTGGATATAGGCATTTCCACACATTTCTTCTCTAGGTGGCAGGTCTCCTGCCGCAATCCCGGCGTGCAACAAAGTCTCCTGTTCCGGTGAACCCCAGTGTATCTCCCGATGTTGGTATTTCTCATATAAATATAACAGGATTTCGTAAGTTTGGTTAGTGGCAATTTCCGGAAAGTTCTTTAATACTTCCAGTCCGTCACCGTCAATGAATGTTTTTTCATGTTTTGGATTCCATATGCGTGTATTGATATGAAATTCTAAATGTCCGTTTTTGTTTGTCTGTAATGTGATAGTAATTTCTACATCACAGTTCTTTGTGTTGCAGGGATAGCCCCAAAATCGTCTGAAATTGATACTTGGAAAATTATAAGTTTTTGTAATCAATCTATTTCATCCTTTCTGAACAAAATGACACGCAATGAGCGAAATGACCCATTGCGTGTCATACAGTCTTATATAAAATAAGATTTATTCAGTTCTCATTGGGAATCAATAGTTTCTTCCCATGTCTCCCGGATTGTAGTGAATCCCCTGTGATTCAGAACCCTGAAATCCTGTTGGATTCGGGTTTACAGGCTGTGCAGCCTGCTGTGGCTGTGGATTCGCTGCCTGTGGTGTTGGCTGTGTGAATGCACTCTGATTGTTTGTCTGAGGTGGATTCATTGCGGTTGCCATATTGGGAGTTCCCGGCTGAGGCATTGCCTGTGTCGGAGCCTGCTGTGGTGGCTGCTGAACAGGAGTGTTGTTGAACTCATTGCCCATCTGTGGAGCACTCACCGGAGTTGCAGGCTGTGGAAACGGTGTCTGACCCTGTGCTGTTGCCGGGTTTGCGTTTCCTGCAGGTGCGTGAGCGGTCATATCAATGCTTGTATCCTCATTAAAGACGATACCATGCTGCTGTAATGACTGCTGTGATGCGCCTCTGTAGTAACGAACAGGTTCTTCAAGGATGATACCATCCAAAGATACGCCGTTGTTACGACCTGCACCTTTACTCTTGAATACTCTCATGACGAGGGTAACTAAGAGTCCGTTGTCAAGTTCGCCTTCCTGCTTAATCTGTGTTACTGAGTTGTCTGGATTTCTCTGTCCAAGCCATGGCATACGAATGTTGCGGCTGTAGTCTACATGCGTGAGGTCGCCCGGTACAGTTGGTGCCGTTCTCTTAGCACTAAAGCTGTAACCTGCGCCTGTCTTACTAAGGTACATACCCTCTTCTGCATACTTTTCTGCCAACTGCTTTACATTTGCATCAGTGGCTGCGTTTGGATTGTCATACAGTACCTGTGCCTCACATACTGTGGCTGTCAGATACGGTGTATTTGATACGGGCTGCCATCCTCTGGCAGTTCTTCTGTTGATGTCTTCTAACAGTGCCTGACCCTCTAAGAAGCGTGTCAGTCTGCTGAATGTTAATTTACCCCGGACCATAAAGGTTGTGCCCGGCTCAAGCATATTTGTTGTTACTGTTCTATTGCTCATAATGTTAATCTCCTTGTTAGTCTGAAAAGTCTGTTAATAGTGTCTGTGATATACTTTTAGCTAAAACTATATCGTTGGTCCTTTACGACTGATTACTATCGGTCGGTGCAGCACATGCACATGCGTTTGTGTGTGGTGGAATCACCCCTTTCAAGTTTTGTAATTTCACATTGCTTTTTTTGCCTTTCTGTGATATGATTATATCATGAATTTACTGATAAATCAACATATTTCATTCAGAAAGGAGATTTAATCAATGACCAAAAAAGCAATTATTGGTTATGTGACTTGCGGTGTGTTAATCGCTGTGTCGATTGTCGGGTCTTTTGTATCGGTCCGGTCTATTACATCGGCGATGTCGGCAGATGCGATAGAACGACAGTCTAAATCGCAAATGGCAGCCGCTATTAAGATTTCACATACGAAAGACCGGGTAAATCATTTGATGTCAGCATTATCTGCCGGAAAAGAAATCAAAGTGATTTTACAGACAGATTCGGCTGAATATCCAATTATTGTTGAGCCGAATGATGAATCAAAACAGGCATTGCAGGATTTGATTCGTAACAATCCAAGCATTAAGGATATTATCGTAGAGGACTGGGACGAAGTCCCAAATGCATCTGCGACTCCTGTGCCGAACAGTTCTTCTACAAAGAATGACAAACAGGTATCTGTATATCACATTAAAAAAGGCGATACACTCTCTGAAATCTCAGATAAGGTTTCGTATTCTGTAGATGAACTGGCAAAGTATAACAAAATTGATGATGTCAATTTGATATACGCAGGTTCTGCTCTTCGTATCCCTAATACAGGGAAATGATGGTAGTCTACCACTGTAGTCGGTGGTAGACTATCTTTTTCTTTGGAGATTGCGCTCCATGATGTAGCCTGCGAAGTCTTGATTGTTATTTAGTGCATGGATTTTTGTCCGATATGCATCCCATTCGGCTTTTTCTTTTGCGTAAGTTTTGCATTTGCTATGGCAATCACATGAGCGGAACTCACAGTCACGGCAACATGTTATTCCTGTGTACATAGACTGATTACTCCTTTTTCGGTTCTTCTATGGCATCTTTGATTGTCATTTCTACAGCATCTAACAATGCCTGCTCTTTGTTTTCTTTTTGTTCAATCGTTCGTAAAATTTTCGTGTCGATTGTGTTTTTTGTCAGAATATGATGAATCACAACAGGTCGGGTTTGTCCCGGTCGATGTAATCGTTTGTTACACTGCAGATAATACTCCAATCCCCACGGAATGGTGTACCAGATTAAGGTGTTGCCACCAAATTGCAGGTTCAATCCATGTCCGGCACTTGCCGGATGAATCATTAAGATAGGGATGTTACCTGCGTTCCATTCGTGTACCATTTCTGGTGAGCCATCGAATAAGACGGCGTTGTCAAATTCCTTTAATAGCTGCTCTTTGTCAGAGGTGTACCAATATGCCAATAATACCGGACCGTCTGTATTTTCAATCAGATAACGACATCGTTCCAGTTTTTTTGTATGGAGCACCATGTAACTATGGTCTTTGTCCAGATACAGTGTGCCGGATGCCATTTGTGATAATT
>UMJA01000084.1_pt1 | contig 26853 bp, 18 predicted proteins | sample 1965901 | NCBI WGS metagenome assembly UMJA01 (sample SAMEA4836138, study PRJEB28245) | human gut metagenome | biome: gut microbiome; material: fecal sample | place: Denmark | collected 2008 | reverse complement strand
GTGAATTTTCACTTGCGAAACTTTAGTTACATCATATAAAGTATTTGGTACTTGTGATAAAGTAGTATTCTGCTTTTTTGTTTACCTTTGCAGCGCAAATAACAATTTAATATACTAATAGCTTAATAGTAATTACAATGAACAAGAATGTTATATACGCTGCTTTGATGTTTGTGGTAACTATGTCTTCCGGCAATGCTTCAGCTCAGCAGTTGCCTTATCAGAATCCTGCTCTCTCGGCTCATGAGAGAGCGGTAGATTTGTGTGGACGTCTCACGCTGGAAGAGAAAGCTTCTCTGATGCTGGATGATTCGCCAGCTATCCCACGATTGGGAATCAAGAGATTCCAGTGGTGGAGCGAGGCGCTGCATGGTGTGGCGAACATGGGAGATGTAACCGTCTTTCCGGAACCTATCGGAATGGCAGCTTCGTTTAACGACAGAATGGTGTATAGAGTCTTTGATGCAACATCTGATGAGATGCGTGCCAAATGGAATGAACTGCAGCAGAAGGGAGGAGATGTAACCCGTTTCCATGCCCTCTCGGTCTGGACTCCAAACGTGAATATCTTCCGTGATCCTCGCTGGGGACGTGGACAGGAAACCTATGGTGAGGATCCTTATCTTACCAGTAGGATGGGATGTGCCGTGGTGCGCGGATTGCAGGGACCTGAAGATACGAAATACCGCAAACTCTGGGCTTGTGCCAAGCACTATGCAATTCATAGTGGACCGGAATGGGCTCGCCATACAGACAATATTACCGATGTTACACCGCGCGACCTTTGGGAAACTTATATGCCTGCCTTCAAATCACTGGTGCAGGATGCCAAGGTGCGTGAGGTGATGTGTGCCTATCAGCGTTGGGATGATGAACCATGCTGCGGCAACACCCGCCTTTTGCAGCAGATTCTCAGGGATGAGTGGGGATTCAAGTACCTGGTAGTTTCCGACTGTGGCGCTGTTACTGATTTCTGGGAGAATCATAAGGTTTCGAGCAATGCCAGAAATGCGGCTGCCAAGGGCGTGCTGGCTGGTACAGATGTGGAGTGTGGATATAATTATGCATATAAGTCTGTGCCTGAGGCAGTGAAGTATGGTGCCTTGACAGAAGAAGAAGTTGACAAGCATGTGATACGTCTGCTCGAAGGTCGCTTCGACTTGGGTGAGATGGATGACAACAAGATAGTATCATGGTCGAAGATTCCTGTATCTGTGCTTTGCAGCAAGGCGCATCGCCAGCTTTCGCTCGATATGGCTCTGCAGACCATGACGCTGCTCCAAAACAAGAATGAGGTATTGCCTCTCGATAAAAAGGTAAAGAAGATTGCTTTCATCGGACCAAATGTGGATAACGAACCGATGATGTGGGGAAACTATAATGGTACTCCACGACAGACAATTACCATTCTGGATGGTATCAAGAGTCGTTTGAAGAAAAATCAGGTTGTCACCTTTAATGGATGCGACTTGGTGAACGACCAAGTTTTGAATTCTTACTTCGACCAGTGTAGCATGGATGGCAAGATGGGCTTTAAGGGCACTTTCTGGAACAATCGCAAGATGGAAGGCAAGCCTGTTACCATCACCCAGGAGAAGAATCCTGTGCAGGTAACGACCTATGGTCAGCACTCCTTCGCTCCTAATGTGAAGCTGGTGGGCTTCTCTGCAAAATATGAAACCGTGTTCCGTCCTAAGCAGACAGACAAGGTGTTGCTCGACGTGGCTGGTTGCGGTCACTACGAGGTTTATCTGAATGGTGAGAAGAAGGCAGAGCATTCTATCTGGCGCACTACCGAGAGTCGTATTGAGTTCCAAGCCGAGAAGGGTAAGGAGTATAAGATAGAGATTCGCTATCACGAGATGCCTAACTATAATGCGGACATGAAGTTCAATATCGGTCATGAGAATCCTATCGACTATCAGGCTTCGCTCAAGCTGTTGAAGGATTGCGAGACAGTAGTCTTCGTAGGTGGCATCTCTCCACAGTTGGAAGGTGAGGAAATGCCTATCGAGATTTCTGGCTTCAAGGGTGGTGACCGCACCAACATCGAATTGCCGAAGGTTCAGCGCAATTTCCTGAAGGCTTTGAAGGAGGCGGGCAAAAAGGTTGTCTTTGTCAACTGTTCGGGTTCGGCTATCGCCTTGACTCCAGAGACAGAGAGTTGCGATGCCATTCTCCAGGCCTGGTATCCTGGTCAGGAAGGTGGTGAGGCAGTGGCTCGTGTTCTCTTCGGAGAGTACAATCCTGCCGGCAAGTTGCCTATTACGTTCTATAAGAATTCAGAGCAGTTGCCTGATTTCAAGGATTACAGTATGAAGGGCAGAACCTATCGTTATATGAACGATGCGCTCTTCCCATTCGGTTATGGTTTAAGCTACACTTCTTTCCGTATTGGCGATGCTACACTTTCCAACTCTATCCTGAAGAAGGGTGAGAAGATTACGCTGAAGGTACCGGTAAGCAATGTAGGAAAGAAGGATGGAACCGAGGTGGTGCAGGTGTATGTGAAGGATCCTGCCGATACCGAAGGACCATTGAAGAGCTTGAAGGCTTTCGAGAGAGTGGAGGTGAAGGCAGGAAAGACTGCTGAGGCTGTCATCACGCTGGATAGCAGAAACTTCGAACTCTTCGATGCTGCAACCAATACCGTCCGTGCCAAGGCAGGAAAGTATGAGGTTTATTACGGCAGCAGTTCGGCTGATAAGGATTTGAAGAAACTGGATGTTTCTATTGAATATTAAGTAACTTGAGAAAATTATCAAGGAGCTGGGTAAATATGAAAAGAGGGTGTGTCTTGGACTTTTGACACACCCTCTTCTTACTTGTTACATCATATTAAGTATTTGAAACATGTGAAAAAGTAGAATTTTACTTTTTTGCTTACCTTTGCATCCACAAATAACAATTTAACTAATAATTAATTTAAATCATAAAATGACTAGATACAGAATGATTTTATCCCTGCTTTTGGCTGGCATGGGAACTGTTGCAACTGCACAGAACATCAACTTGCCAATCATCCAGACCAAGTACACGGCCGATCCTGCACCTTATGTGCACAACGATACGGTTTATCTCTATACCACCCACGATGAGGATGGGGCTGAAGGTTTCCTGATGAAAGACTGGCTGCTCTATACCTCTACGGATATGGTAAACTGGCAAGACCGTGGTGCCGTGGCTTCATTGAAAGACTTCAAGTGGTTCAAGGGCGAGAATGGTGCCTGGGCAGAGCAGGTCATCGAGCGCAATGGCAAATGGTATATGTATTGCCCAATCCATGGTCATGGCATCGGAGTGTTGGTAGCTGATAATCCATACGGACCGTTTAAGGATCCTATCGGAAAGCCTCTGGCATGGGAGGGCGACTGGTTCGACATCGACCCTACCGTATGGATAGATGATGATAACCAGGCTTACATGTATTGGGGCAACCCGGAGTTGAAGGCAGTGAAACTGAACGAGGACATGATTTCTTATTCTGATTCCATCATGCACTTCCCAAAGATTCAGGATTATCAGGAAGGTCCTTGGTTCTGGAAGCGCAATGGCAATTATTATCTGGCTTATGCTTCTACCTGCTGTCCTGAGGGCATCGGTTATGCGATGAGCAAGAATCCGCTCGGACCATGGGAATATAAGGGACATATCATGAACCATACGCCTCGTACTCGTGGCAATCATCCGGGCATCATCGACTATAAGGGCAAGAGCTATTGCTTCGGCTTGAATTATGACATCTTCCGTTTGAAGACGGGGCGTCATGCCGAGCAGCGTTCTGTTTCTGCGGCCGAAATGACTTACAATCCTGACGGAACCATCCAGGAGTTGCCATACTTCCAGGATTGCAAGTTGGAGCAGATAGAATGGTTCAACCCTTATCGTCAGGTTGAGGCTGAGACGATGGCTTGGGGCTATGGATTGAAGACGCAGCCTAAGAATCAGTGGGCGCAGAAGGACAGATGGAACCAAGTGGTTACGAATGTTGATGAGGATGAGTATATCCTCGTGAAGGGTGTTGACTTCAAGAAGGGTGCAAGTAAGTTTGAGGTTTCTGCCTCTTGCCACATGTTGGGCGGCAGTATCGAAATCCGTCTTGATGGGGTAAACGGCCAGTGCATCGGCAAGGTGGATATCAGTAACACCAAGGACGAATACAAAACCTTCTCAACCCAGGTGAAGAAGGTAAAGGGTGTTCATGATCTCTACTTCGTCTTTAAGGGAGGTGATATCCAGAAGCAGAACCTCTTCTTCCTGGATTGGTGGAAGTTTAGCGAGTAAGAAGAAACATTAAAAGAAGTGTTTTTTCATTGAAAGCCATAAGCTAAATGTAATTGTCCGCATATACACTTTTATTAAGAATTTAAAATAATATCAAATTATGAAGAAACAACTAATGATTGCTCTGCTGAGCATGGCGCCTGTCTTGGGTGTTGTGGCGCAAGATAAACTATATAAGGATGAGTTCCCGCTGGGCGACATCACCCTTCTGGACGGACCATTGAAGCATGCTCGCGACTTGAACGTGCAGGTGCTTCTGAAATATGATTGCGACCGCATGCTGGCCCCTTATCGCAAGGAGGCTGGCTTGCAGCCTCGCAAACCTTCTTATCCCAACTGGGATGGACTGGACGGACATGTGGGCGGACATTATCTGTCGGCCCTTGCCATCAATGCAGCCACAGGCAATGAGGAATGCCGCAAGCGCATGGAATATATGATATCCGAACTCCAACTGGTGCTTGATGCTAACAATCAGCGTTCTGAAGCCTGGTGCCATAACTATATCGGTGGTGTTCCGAATAGTGCCAAGATGTGGACAGCTTTCAGTAAAGGAGATTTCGGACCTTACTTCGGAACATGGGCACCTTTCTATAACATTCATAAGATGTATGCAGGTCTTCGTGATGCATGGCTCTATTGCGGCAATGAACAGGCAAAGAATCTGTTTCTGAAGTTCTGTGATTGGGCTGTGGACATTACGCGTGATCTGAATGACGAACAGATGGAGAAAATGCTAGGTAACGAGCATGGAGGCATGAACGAGGTGCTTGCTGATGCATACGCTATTACCGGTGAGCAGAAATATCTGGATTGTGCCCGCCGCTTCTCCCACAGAATGTTGCTCGTTCCTCTGGAAAACGCCAAGGACTGTCTTGACAATATGCATGCCAATACGCAGATTCCAAAGGTTATCGGCTATCAGCGCATCGCTGAGTTGGCTCATGATATGCAATATCACAATGCCAGCGAGTATTTCTGGGAAATTGTGACACGTCAGCGTTCGCTGGCTTTTGGAGGTAACAGCAGGCGTGAGCACTTCCCGACTAAGGAAAATTGCATCGACTATATCAACGACATCGATGGACCGGAGTCTTGCAATACTTATAATATGCTGAAGCTTACCGAGGATCTGAACCGAGTGAAGCCTGATGCCATGTATGGCGACTTTTACGAGACTGCGATGTTCAACCATATCCTCTCTGCCCAGCATCCTCAACATGGCGGCTATGTCTATTTCACTTCTGCCCGTCCTCGTCATTACCGCAACTATTCTGCTCCTAATGAGGCGATGTGGTGCTGTGTGGGAACTGGTATGGAAGACCACGGAAAGTATGGACAGTTTGTCTGGACGCACGATAAGGGTGTGAAGGCGGAGGATGATGCGCTCTATGTGAATCTCTTCGTGGCTTCCGAGTTGAATTGGAAGGATAGAAAGATGGTGATTCGTCAGCAGACTGCCTTCCCGTATGCTGAGTCATCAGTCGTAGAAGTAGCCAAGGGTAAGGGAACTTTCATCCTGAAAGTCCGTAAGCCTTCCTGGTGTGAAAACTTCACAGTGAAGGGTGTTGGTTTTGATGCCAATAGTTATGAAGAGAATGGATTTGTCTGCATCAAGCGCAAATGGAAGAAGGGTGACCAGGTAAAGATTTCTATGCCTATGCACGCTTATATCAAACCGATGGTCAATGTGCCTCAGTATGTGGCAATCATGTATGGTCCTATCCTGCTCGGCATGAAGACGGGAACGGAGGATATGCGTGGACTCATTGCCGATGACAGCCGTTTCGGACAGTATGCCGGTGGAAAGAAACTGGCTCTTGACGAGGCTCCTATTTTGTTGCCGAAACATCTCGACGACATTGCCAAAAACCTGAAGCCAGTTCCTGGCAAGCCTTTGCACTTTAAACTTGCCACCCGAATGGAGAATGCCATTGATGGTGAACTGCAGCCGTTCTTCGAGATTCATGATTCTCGATATATGATGTATTGGTTGGCACTAGGCGAGAATGATTACAAGGCTTATATGCAGAAGTTGGCTGATGAGGAAAAAGCCCGTCAGGCTTTGGAGGCTAGAACTGTGGATAAGGTGAACCCTGGAGAACAGCAGCCGGAGACCGACCATCGTATGGAGACAGATGATTCGAACAAGGGTAATACAGAGGGCGTCTTCTTCCGTGATGCAAAGGATGGCCATTATTTCAGTTATCTGATGCAGACCAAGGGAGAGACTAATCTTAGCCTTCAGCTCAAGTTCTGGGGACAGGATGAATGGCGTACAAGTGAGTTTGATATTTATGTCAACGACAAGTTGCTTTGCAGCGTGAACAACAGTCATCGCTGGCGCACCACACAGTTTAAGACCGTTGATTATGCCATTCCTTCAGAGTTTGTTAAGGGCAAGAAGGAAATAAGAGTGAAGTTTGTGGCTCATAAGGGCAAGCAAGTTGGACAGATTTATGGTGTGAGACTTGTGAAGCATTAATTGTAGAAAAGTATATGTTAGCATATATTCAACTCAAGAATGAGACAAGTGCATCAATCACCAATAGAGTTTGTGTAGTAAGATAAACTTAATAAAGTTTTTGAAACATTCTATAAAGTCATTATGATTGTTTTTTCGTAATTTTGCAGCATTAAACGAAAAAACAATCATAATGATGAATACAACAAAAATCTTGGCTCTCAGAAAGCCGTTACTGATAAGCGCATGGCTGCTTGCCATGCAGGGTGCTACCTATGCACAGAATCCTATCGTGCAAACACAGTTAACTACCGACCCCGCACCTCTGGCTGTCGGAGACCGTCTCTATGTATATACCGGTCATGATGAAGATAAGGCTGACTTCTTCTGGATGAACGAATGGCGTGTGTATTCCACCAAGGATATGGTGAACTGGACAGACCATGGTTCTCCGCTCGACCTCAGTTCTTTTTCCTGGGCAGACGACCGTGCCTGGGCAGCACAGACCATCGAACGTAATGGTAAGTATTACTGGTATATCTGTGCGCACTCTAAACTGACGGGCGGAATGGCTATCGGCGTAGCTGTGGCTGATTCTCCTACCGGTCCGTTCAAGGATGCGCTGGGCAAACCGCTTTTCGATAATGGAAGTTGGGACAATATCGACCCTACCGTCTGGATGGATGAGGATGGTCAGGCTTATCTCTATTGGGGTAATCCACATCTTTACTATGCCAAACTGAATAAAGATATGATCAGCTTCAAGGGTGGTATAGATGCTAAGGCAGCTGTTGATAAAAAGCGTGAAGTGGGCAGAATCGTGATGACTGAGGAGGGATTCGGTTCGCCTGACGTGGAGAAGCGTGATTCTACCCGAAAATATAAAGATTGCTACACAGAGGGACCTTGGTTCATGAAGCGTGGCAAGAACTATTATATGCTTTATGCTGCAGGTGGAGTGCCTGAGCATATCGCTTATTCCATAAGCAAGAAGCCTTTCGGACCATGGAAGTATATGGGCGAAATCATGCCATTGGAAGATACGGGTTCCTTTACTAACCATTGCGGTGTGACCGACTTCAAGGGCAAGTCTTATTTCTTCTATCATACGGGTAAACTGGGTGGCGAATTCGGACGCAGCGTAGCTGTGGAAGAATTCAAATATAATGCCGACGGCACCTTCCCAATCATCCATCATACCCAGGAAGGAGTGGCTCCTATCGCAACCCTCAATCCTTACAAGCGTCAGGAGGCTGAAACCATCGCTTTCTCTAAGGGAGTGAAGTCGGAGCAGACCGATGATACGGGTGTTTATATCTCTGAAATTCATACAGGCGATTATATCAAGGTACGCGAGGTGGATTTCGGAAATGAGAGTCCGGATGCATTTGCCATCTCTGCAGCGTGCTCTTCGCTTGGAGGTTCGCTGGAGGTTCATCTCGATAAGGAAGATGGCGAACTGATAGCTAAACTTGATGTTACCAAGACGGGTGGCTGGGAAAAGTGGAAGACTTTCTCGGCACAAATGCTAAAGAAAGTGACAGGAAAGCATGATATATACTTCGTGTTCAAGGGATTGAAGGGTAGCAAACTCTTCAATTTCGACTGGTGGAAGTTTGAGAAGAATTTCGCCAATCCTGTGGTTTGGGCTGATGTGCCTGATGTGGATGTAATCCGTGTGGGTGACAGCTTCTATATGGTAAGCACCACCATGCATCTGATGCCAGGTGCGCCTATCATGAAATCGAAGGATCTGGTGAACTGGGAAACCGTGAACTATATCTTCCCTAAACTTACCGATTCGCCTAAGTATGACATGAAGGAGGGTACGGTGTATGGTCGTGGTCAGTGGGCCACTTCGCTGCAGTATCATCGTGGCAAGTTCTATGCGCTCTTTGCTCCGAATGATAATCCCGGTGGAGAGACTTATATCTGTACCGCCGATGATATCGAGGGCAAATGGACTATCCACAGCCGTTTGCAGCATTTCCATGATGCCGCTCTCTTCTTCGATGACGACGATAAGGCATACGTGGTTTATGGAACGGGAGAGATGGTGCAGCTGAATGCAGACCTTACGGAAGTGGTGCCGGGCAGCCATCGTAAACTCTTTGAGCGTGATGCTGATGAAACGGGTTTACTCGAAGGCTCCCGCATGATCAAGCACAACGGCAAGTATTATCTCCTGATGATTTCGTGGCCACAGGGACATCCTCGTCGTGAGGTTTGTTATCGTGCTGATAAGATAACGGGTCCTTACGAAAAGAAGGTGATTCTGGAAACGGAGTTTGCCGGATTCAACGGCGTGGGACAAGGTACGATTGTAGATGATAAGGATGGCAACTGGTATGGCATCGTATTCCAAGACCGTGGTGGTGTGGGCAGAGTGCTCACGCTGGAGCCATGTACCTGGAAGGACGGATGGCCTATTCTGACAGATGAGAAGGGCAATATTCCTGCCGAGATGCAGAAGCCTGTATTGGGATATGACGGTAAGGGACTCGTGTATAGTGATGATTTCTCGAAGGATAAACTGGAACTGCAGTGGCAGTGGAACCACAATCCTGTGGATAATGCCTGGTCGCTCACAGAGCGCAAGGGCTGGCTCCGCCTGAAGACTTCCCGTATTGTTCCTAACATCTTCCTGGCTCCAAATACCATCAGTACCCGTACCGAAGGACCAACCTGCGAGGGAATCATCAAGATGGATGTAAGCAAGATGAAAGATGGCGATGTGGCTGGCTTGTCTGCCTTCCAGGGTGATGCGGCCCTGCTTTCTATCGTAAAGGAAGGCAAGAAACTCTTTGTGGTTGGTACCAAGGAGAGTGTAGCCCTGACGGATAAGGAGAAGGCGGTGACCGGTGTGAAGCGTGAGGAGGTGTATCGCCAGCCTTTGAATCTGAAGCAGGATAAGGCAACGAAATCAAGCATCATCTATCTGAAGATGAGTTGCGATTTCCGTCTTCATCAGGATCTCGCCACCTTATTATATAGTATAGACGGAAAGACCTGGATTCCTGCCATCAAGGATTTCAAGATGCAGTATGATTATCGCCGCCTCTTCATGGGTACCCGTATCGCCATCTACAATTATGCCACAAAGGCTGCTGGCGGATATGTGGATGTGGATAGTTTTGAGTATCAAAAACAGAAAAGTAGTGAGAAATAGAATAATAGTCGGAACTATGGCTTTGGCGTTCCTTCTTCCGGTGAAGATGATGGCTAAGGCTAGCAGTTCTGATAATAGTACTCTGCTTTGGTATAACGCCCCAGCCCAGCAGTGGCTGGAGGCTCTGCCTATCGGAAACTCACATCTGGGAGGTATATCTGATTTAATAATGTACTAAAATTACATTTGTTGCCATAAAAGTATCATTTTGTCCACCTCTGATTGGATAATTATTCGTACTTTTGTGGCAATATTTTTTATAATAATCTTTTAGACCTATCAATGAGAATGAAGAAATTATTATTTGCAACCTGTTGCATCGCTTTTTTGAGCGGTTCTTTGGGAGCAGCGGCGCAGAAAAAATCTGCAGCCAGGAATGTTCTGACACAGACTTTGAAAGGGAAGTCTTGGTCGGCTGATAATGGTAATGGTACCTTTACAAACCCTTTGTTTTATGATGAGTTTTCTGACCCGGATATCATCAGAGTGGGGGAGGATTACTATCTGGCGGGTACCACGATGCACAGTGTGCCGGGATTGGTGGTGCTCCATTCCAAGGATCTCGTAAATTGGGAGTTCTCTTCCTATTGCTTCGACCGATTCGATGATTCTGATGATTTCAATCTCCGCAATGGCAAGGAGGCTTACGGACAGGGTATCTGGGCGCCTGCCATCCGATATCATAACGGAAAGTTCTATATCTTCTCTAACATCAACGGACATGGTTTGCAGGTGTATATCTCAGACAGTGCCAAGGGACCTTGGACGCATCATAAAGTTAATGGCGATATCTACGACCTCTCTGTGCTCTTCGATGAGGATGGCAAGATTTATGCCGTGCACAAGTATGGAAACGTGACCATTACGGAGTTGAAGCCCGATTTGAGTGGTCCGGTAGAGGGCAGCAGTAAGGTGGTGATTCCTGAAGGCAATGCGATGGGTGAGGGACATCATGTGTATAAAATCAACGGCATGTACTACATCCTCTCTGCAGATTATTCACCGATGGGCCGCATGCAGTGTGCCCGAAGCAAGAGCATTTGGGGACCTTATGAAACCTGCGTAATTAGCGAGCGCGAATCTTATGGTTATGCTGCGGGATGGAGCGTAGGTAACATGGGAATCGGTCGTCCTTTGCCGGAAGATGGTTTCAAATTCCAGAACAACAAGCCTAATGGTCTGAACCTGGGCTGTGCCACCATTCATCAGGGCGGCATCGTACAGGCTCCTGACGGGAAATGGTGGGGCGTTTCGATGCAGGACTTCAATGCCGTGGGAAGAACGGTGTGCCTGTCACCTATCACTTGGGTTGACGGCTGGCCTTACTTTGGATTGGAGAAGAACCTGGGACGCTCGCCTCGTACCTGGTTCAAACCGAATGATATGGTAAAGACACCACAGGCTCCATACGACAGATGTGATGATTTCTCGGGTAAAACTTTTAAACCAGTTTGGCAATGGAATCATAATCCGAATGACAAGATGTGGTCGCTGAATAAGGAGCGAAAAGGATGGCTCCGTTTGCATTCCATGCCTGCCAAGCAACTGCTTTGGGCAAAGAATACATTGACGCAGCGTGCCATCGGACCTGTTTCTTATACATCTGTTAAGTTGGATGCTTCCCGCTTGAAGGTAGGTGATGAGGCTGGTTTGGGTGCCATCAATACGCCATACGCTTCATTGGGCGTTGTCAAGACGGATAAGGGGTTGAACTTGAGATGTTATGACCAGAATTCCAACAAGGAAGTGTTGAAGCCGTTGGCTAAAAGCAAGGTAGTATGGTTGCGACTTTGGGGTGATTACGATAAGAGCCAGTTGCAATATTCCTACTCTCTGGATGGTAAGAACTGGGAGAATATCGGCGAGCAGATGCTTTCACCTTATCAGTTGAAGACCTTCCAGGGTGTACGTGTGGCACTTTATGCTTTCAACAAGAAGAAATTGAACGGCGGTGTGGCTGATTTCGATGATTTCAAGGTAGAGGAGCCGATGGCTGACAGAACAGCCAATTTGCCTATAGGAAAGACCATAAGATTCTCTAATCTCGCTGATGACAGTCTGATGGATGCTACCGGACATGGATTGATGCATAGTTCCGGTAACCGAAACGACATGAGAAATCAGGTGAAGTTTATTGTGGAGGATAGAGGTAAGGGAAAGATTGCTTTGAAGACGGCTGGCGGACGATATGTTTATATTGCTGGTGCTGGTTTATCTGGTGATGTTCGTCTGACTTCCGACTCTTCCAAGGCAGAGGAGTTTGTATGGCAGGATATGCTTTATAACCGCTGCATGCTGCTTTCTCTGAAGACGCAGCGTTATGTAGGTAAAAATCCTATGGATGGAAGTCCTTATTCTGCAGATTTCCAAGGATCTGACGCCGGTATGAAGAACGGGTGTGTTTTCACTTGGGATGTTGTTGAGTAAAGATATCTGTTCTTTATAAAATAGAAGAGGCAGACTCTCGCTGTGGGGGAGTCTGCCTCTTTTTCTTATGTGATATTGTTCGATTATTCGAAATAGAATGTAAGTGCTATTATTTTGCTATGTGCTGACTTAGCAGATAGTGTGTACGGGAGTGTACTCTTGTCTTTTATATTTTTGATGTGATTCTTATCGTATGTATCTGTTATTCCATACATGAATTTCAATTCAGGGCGAAGCTTGAAATAAGGCAGATAGAAATCACACCCCAATCCCAGCTCCAGGAACAGATCTGTTTTCTTCAGTTTGATATAATCTTCGTTCTTGCTGTTCAGATTCATCATCGGGTTGATTCCTGCCATGATGTATGGGCGGTGATTGTTGAATCTCTGTGCTGCAAATATCAGGTCGAATGCACTGGAAATGTAAGCTGTCTTCATCTCCTGTTTCTGTTGAATCGGATTACCTGCCCCATCTTTTTCCAGCATGTTGTAGAAGGAGAGATGTCGGGTACCGAAATACATGGCTGGTGCTATGCGTAGCTGGAAGTGGTTGTTGAGGCGGAATTCTCCTAGTACACCTACTGTAAATCCTGGATCCCATCTGTCCTGGTCTACTGTTACGCAGCCATGTTGCTCAATGCCGTCAGCATCCAGATAAGTAACCGGTCCTGCATTCTGAAATTCTATATCCTGGAAATGGGTGCCTACCAATACTCCGAAGTGGAATGGGCGTAAATCGGTATAAGGACGGTTTTCTACCGTTCTTTCCTGTGCACCAGCCTGGATTGTGATGGCAAGGCTTATGATGAATGTCAATAGTTTCTTTTTCATATATTTATAACGGAATATTCCTCTTCATATTGCTTTCCGTTTTATTTCGATAATGTATAAATTAAGTAAAAACGTGAAATTTCTTATACCTAATTGTAGGTATTCCGAAAATAATTATTATCTTTGCACCATAATTATTAGGTAATGTACCTGTAGTTATCAGACAAGACAAATTAAAAGCATATTATACAAAAACATTATAAACATTTAAACATTAATAATTATGGCATACGTAATTGGTGACGATTGTATCGCTTGCGGTACATGTATTGATGAGTGTCCATCAGGTGCAATCTCTGAGGGCGAGAAGTATTCTATCAACCCAGACGTCTGCACAGAGTGTGGTACTTGTGCTGATGTTTGCCCTAACGAGGCAATCAGTCTTCCTTAATCTATAAGGATAGATACTTTTAGTTACATAAAACATTGAGAGCGGTTCCCATGGGAATCGCTCTTTTCGTTTTCTATTGTTTGAAGATTTTTTCTCCCAATTTCCCTTTATTTGCTTATAGTACAAATCATAGAAACGAAAAGGGGATTACATCAATAACTGATGCAATCCCCAATATGTTGTAGTTAATGTTATGCTTATTCACCTGGCTTGAGACCTGCTTTCTCGTAAGCATCGTTAGCCAACTTGTTCTGTGGATCAAGTTTCAGAAGCTTATCCCAGTATGGCTTAGCTGTATTGAAGTCCTGCTTGTCGTAGGTATAGATGAAGCCCATATACTGGTATGATGTCTTCAGGTAGCTGAGCTCATCTTCATCACACTGCTTTGCTTCCAGCTCATTGATTACTTCTGTATAAGCAGCAATAGCCTTGTCGTCCAACTCGTTCTGGAAAGCAGTGTTACCCTCCTGAAGCTTAGCAAATGGCTTCAATGTAGGATACTTCTCTGCTAACTTAGCGTAAACGGCGATAGCCTTATCGATGTTCTCAACCTTCTTGGCTGGATCTTTCTTAGCCTTGTTTACATAGATTTCAGCAAGCTTCATGAAGTCTGTAGGAGCTGCATTTGGATTCTTATCCATGTACTGCTGGTTGTACTCCAAAGCTTTGTCTTCATCGCCCAACTCCTTGTAAGCCTCAGAGATATACTGCAATGGCTTAGGATCGTCTGCCTTCATCTCCAATGCCTTCTGGTACTGAGCAATAGCCTCATTATACTGCTTGTTGCCAGCCAAAGCCAAACCATAATAAGTAACGATACTAGCATTCTTCTTGATAGAATCGGTGTTCATTACGATGTTTGAATACTTGAGAGCAGATTCAAAGTTCTTTACGTCAACAGCAGCGCGCATAGCCAAAACCTGCATAGCTGCATCCTTAGGGAACTTCTGGATACCACTTTCGCAAAGGCTCAAACTTTCTTCCTTCTTTCCAACGATATAAGCTGTGAAAGCATATTCGTACTGAGCATACTCTTCAAGTGTGTTTGGCTTAGCCTTTGAGAAATACTCATAAGCCTTCTCGTAGTTGCCAGCGCTGAAGAAGTTATGACCAGCTTCTGCCTCGATAGGATAGTTAGGATTGATTTCTCTCAGTTTGTTCAAAGCTTCCGCACTAGCCTGTGGGTCAATCTTACGGTAAACGTTAGAATAGCTGATGTATCCCTGAGGATTCTTAGGATCCATTGTCATACACTGACCATACCATGTAGCAGCCTCACCACCATTGTCCTGCATTGCATAGATGTCGCCTTTCAGAATGTAAGCGTCACCATAGTTCTTGAACTTAGCGATGACAGCATCAGCAACGGCATTAGCTTGATCATAGTTCTTGTTCATTGCAAGAAGGTTACCCAAAGCTACCAATGCCTTAGGATCCTTTTTGAACTCCTTCTGGTATTCCTTGATTTCCTTGGCAAAAGCCTTAGGGTCTGCATTACCAGCCTTCAATGTAGTCTCTATAGGTTTCAGCATGTCCTTATAGTTGACATCCTGTGCCATTGCAGGTGCTGCCAAACCCATGACGAGCAAACCTGCTACTAAATATTTAATTGCTTTCATAATTTTCTTTTTTTTATGCGTCTCTTTCTCAGCGTTTTCTTTAGCGTTTTACATTAACGGTCTTTATAGTGATGTCACCTCTGTATGGAAGTAAACCGGTCTTGAACAGGATGAGCTGTCCTCTTGGACCTGAAATGTAGTTTGCGAAGCTCCAAGGCAATGCCTTGTGAGGGTCAACTACAATTGCATATAATGTTCTGACGAACGGATATCTTCCATCCAGCAAGTATGCCTGATATGGTTGCCAACTATTAGATGGTGTTGCCACATCTTTGATTGATACTCGCATGACATGAATATTCTTCTTAAATGTAGTGTTGGTTGAATCACGGCGGTCGTTGAGCCAGTTAGATCCAATTACACCGATAGAGCCTGGGTTCTGATCCACATAGTCGATAACCTCTTTACTTGTTTTTGCGGCCATGATTTTTGCACCCATTTTAGCTCCGTGCAGCACAGAGTCTACTACATAATTGGTTGTTGCAGAGCGGGTATTATCGAAAATAACTTCGATGTCACCTCTCTTTGAACCTTTCACAATATCACTCCATTTTGTTGCCTTACCTGTAAGGATACGTTTGATATCTTTTACCGTAATACAAGTATCATTGTTTTGCTTGTTTACAATAAAGGCCAATCCATCGTAACCGATAGGGAAAACAGAAGGAATTACATTGCTTTTAGACTTCAAGTAGGCGATTTCACTATCTTTCAAATTACGTGTAGTGAACAAGAGCGCTGTTTTGAAATCTTTAATCATCTGAAGTCCGGTGACTTCATCTGTATACTTCGGCTTGAGTTTAGCTTTCGGGAACTCATACTCAAACTGACTTCTTTCTTCGTCAATGATAGGACTCAAACTCTCGTCAGCCACAAATTCAATTGTGCCTGAAGTAGGAGTATCAGTTCTACCATCTTTGGCTTTCTTCTCGCCACATGACGAGAAGAAAGCCATTGATAGTACTGTTAATCCTATACCTAAAAAAATATAAGATGTTTTTTTCATTCTATTACTGCAATCTAAATACAACTGGTACAGTATATTTAACACGTACAGCAGAACCGTTTTGCTTACCTGGTTTCCACCTAGGCATGCTCTTAACGACACGCTGTGCTTCACGGTCAAGTGAAGGGTCTACTGAACGAGCTACCCTAACATCAGAGATAGAACCATCACGCTCTACCACGAATGAAACGATAACACGACCCTGTACACCATTCTCCTGTGCAACGACAGGATACTTGATGTTGCTTGCAAGGTAAGTCATCAAAGCTCCATTTCCTCCAGGGAATGAAGGCATCTCCTCTACAACATCGAAGACCTTAGTAGAAACTTCAGGTTTTGGTGCTGGTGGTGGAGGTGGAGCTACAGTTGCAATATCATTTCTTACAGCTTCAACTGTACGGTCCTTCACACCTTCCTTGTTTTCAGTACCGACTGCAACTTTGTCATCCAGTTTATCCATCTGCTTAACCTGGTTTTCCTCTTTTACGAGTTCATCCTTCTTGATGACAGGTGCAGTAAACTTCTGAGTTTCGCGAGCCACAGGTATCTCCTTCTTTGGTTCAATCTTTGGCTTCACTGGCTCTTTCTTCTTTTCTTCCTTCTTAGCCTGCTGCTGGAGTTTAGCCAACTCCATAGCTTCCATATATGCCTGCTGTTCTTCGGCCTGTTTCTGTTCGATGACTTTCCAAGCCAAGAATCCACCCACGAGAGCTGCAGCAATGACCAAGATCAGAAGAGCCTTGATGTTTCGACTAGAAGTACCCTTACGGAGCTGGTATGCACCATACTCCTTGTTCTTTCCGGCGAAAACCATATCGACCCATTTAGGATCGTAAAGATCTATTTTTGCCATTTCTTTCTTGTTTAAAATTGTTTGTTACTCATCTTACATCTTAACGTTTCTAGACTTGAGAAGTTTCTCGTCGTCTGCGTTAATCTTATCGATGACGTAAGTACCAATGTTTGAAATCTGCATTTCGTCGAGAGCGTCAACCATATTCTTGTAAGAAGCGTTGTCGGTAGGCTTGATGACGATGGTAAGAGTAGGAATCTTGCCATCCTTCAAATTACCTGCCTTCAAATCACTAAGTTTCTTCTGATAGATGCTATCAGGATACTGCTTAGGATTCTTCTGACGGTCCATGTTCAACTCCTTAACAGCGAGCGAAATTCTTTCTACTGGTCTTGTACCATTCTCTGTAGCGTGCTCTCTCAAGACCTTACGGAGGCCCTGGCTTCCCCAGGTAGTTTCCTTGATCCATGATGGGTCATCGTACTTAGGAATACCAGCACCATAATAAATCTTGTTGTCTGCTGTTACGTAGAGTGTCACAGTCTCAGAAGCCTTTGCTTCGTTCTTCTGATTTTCTTGAGTATTCTCATCATTACTTGGCATAGTCAGCTCCATAGTCTGAGGTTTGCTCAATGATGTACACAGCATGAAGAACGTGATAAGCAGCATGAGCATATCCACCATAGGCGTAAAGTCTACGCGGACATTCATTTTCTTTTGTTTGCTTTCTTTCTTTGCCATTTATTCGTCCCCCTGTTTTTTTAACTGTGTAATCATATAGTAATGACTCTCGTCCATATCCTGGAGTTCGTTCATCACTCTCTTAACGGTCTTGTAAGGTGTAGAAGCATCTGCCTTGAGGGCAATCTTGATGTCTTCGTTTACGTTACGAGCTGCGTCAACCCACTGCTGGAACTCGCTCATACCGCCCTTAATACTGTCGAGAGGAATACCTTTAGTCTGGAGATACTGTGGACGCTTAGAAGCGTTCATTGTCAGATAAGTACTCAAGTCGTTCATTGGTACACCAAACGTACCTTCGCTCTTGAATGTCTCAATCTGCTTTGGATTCAATGACACACCGAAGTTACCTGTCATTGTACTCAATGTATTTCCAAGCTGATCAGTATTATCAATACTCATAAATACTTGGCCCTCGCCGGTAGGATTACCAGCCTTGTCCTTTTCAGGACTTACCAAGATAGTCAAGACGCCGTTCTCTGGCACCTTAATCTCAGACACAGATCCTGGTGTGTTAACCTTTACAGGCTCATTCTTTACGAAAGTAGAGGTGAGCATGAAGAAGGTAAGCAGCAGGGTCATAACGTCTGACATAGGAGTCATATCGATCCAGACGTCACTCTTCTTAATTTTTACTTTACCCATAGCGATAAAATTTTAAAGGGTTAGCAAAAATTAAGCCTCTTCTGCGTGGTTAGCTTCGTATGTCTGAGCAATTGAGTAACCTACCTCGTCGAGTGCGTATGTCAACTTATCTACCTTGTTGGTGAATGTGTTGTAAGATACAACGGCACACCATGATGTCAAGATACCGAATGCGGTGTTGATCAACGCCTCAGAAATACCTACAGAAAGTGCTGCTGAGTCAGCGCCACCACCTTCACCCATGGCCTGGAATGACTTGATCATACCGGTTACAGTACCGAGAAGACCTGTCAAAGTACCAAGTGTTACGATTGTAGCGATGATAGGCAAGTTCATTGTCAAAGTTGGCATCTCCAACTGAGTTGCCTCCTCGTGAGCCTGCTGAATCTTAGCTACCTTCTGAGCCTTCTTCAAAGATGCGTTTGCACCAGACTCCATAGACTTGTAAGCGTTCAAAGAAGCCATAACAACGTTAGCTACTGTACCGCGCTGCTTGTTGCAGAGCTGCTCAGCCTTAGCGAAATCATTTGCATTCAAAGCTGCCTTGATGTTTGCAACGAACTTAGGAAGAGCACCTTTACCTGTAGCGGTCTTAAGAGCCAACCAACGCTCGATTGTCATAGCCAACACTGTGAGCAACAATGTGTGGATAACTGGTACGATTACACCACCTTTGTAGATAGTACCCCAAATGTCTGCTGGGTGATCCTGTACACCTGGATCCTGGAAGTGCATGTCGTTACCGAACCATGTGAAGAACAATGTGAATGCGATGATAGCACATACCACGATGATCCAGAATGCGCCTCTTACTCCCTGAAAGCCCTCAGACTTCTTAGCTGGGGCTGCTTGTTTTGTAGTTGCCATAATTTTACTTTTTTTTAAATTATTAGTTAATAAATTATTAATATTTTCTTTATTTTTTCTCGCTTCGTAGACCTTGAATGTGTTGTTTGTCAATAAACACAATTAGGTTATCTATTTTGCTTTGGCAAAGATAATAAATTAATGTTTACTATCAGCCTAATTAAGAAGTTTTAACGAGATATTGGCTTATTTTATACCAATATCTCGCATTTTTCTTACATTTTTGCCCTTGAAAATGGTGTTAAAGCCATTTTTTATTTCAACTTGCCCAAAGCTTCCTTGATGCGCTTGATAGCTTCTACGATGTTTTCATCGCTAGTTGCATAGCTCATGCGGAAACAGTCTGGATCGCCGAATGCGTCACCACCTACGGTGGCTACATGTGCCTCTTCGAGAAGGTACATGGCAAAATCGGTTGAGTTGTTGATGGTCTTCTCCCCATTACTCTTGCCAAAGTAGCTGTTGCACTTAGGGAAGAGATAGAAGGCGCCCTGTGGCATGTTTACCTCAAGACCAGGAACCTCTTTAGCCAACTTCACAATCAGGTTGCGGCGACGCTCGAAAGCTACGCGCATTTCTTCTACTGCACTCTGATCGAGTGTGTAAGCTGCTTCAGCTGCCTTCTGGCTTACAGAACATGTGCCGCTGGTATACTGTCCCTGGAGTTTGTTGCAGCCCTTGATGATCCATTCCGGACCTGCCAGGAAACCGATTCTCCATCCTGTCATGGCATAAGCCTTAGATACACCATTGGCAATGATTACCTGTTCCTTCATGCCTGGTTCCTGAGCAATGCTGTGGTGCTTGCCGATATAGTTGATGTGTTCGTAGATTTCATCAGCCAACACAAATACTTCAGGATGCTTCTTGAGTACTTCTGCCAGTGCTGCCAACTCTTCCTTAGAGTATACGCTACCGGTAGGGTTGCTTGGAGAACAGAGAATGAGCATCTTGGTCTTTTCTGTGATAGCATTCTCCAACTGTTCTGCGGTCATCTTAAAGTCCTGGTCGAAACCGGCATTCACGATGACTGGAGTACCTCCAGCCAACTTCACCATCTGTGGGTAGCTTACCCAATATGGTGCAGGAATGATAACCTCATCGCCTGGATTTACGAGAGCCAATACTGCGTTGCAGACGCACTGCTTGCCACCTGTACCAACGATTACTTCATTGATAGTGTACTCCAAACCGTTCTCGTTCTTTAATTTGGCTACAATTGCTTTTCGCAAGTCAGGATAACCTGGTACTGGTGAATAACGGGAATAGTTCTCGTCAATAGCCTTCTTCGCTGCCTGTTTGATATTGTCAGGAGTGTTGAAGTCTGGTTCACCTACGCTCATGTTGATTACATCAATACCTTGAGCTTTCATTTCACTACTCTTCTGTGACATCGCCAGCGTTGCTGAAGGTGCCAATCTGTTTAAACGATCAGATAATTGTGCCATAATTTTATTCTTATATTTGTTTATCGTGTGCAAAAGTAAGCAAATTATTTCTTTTTCGGAAGAAAATTGAGCATTATTTCATGTTTCATATTGAAATAATAACATAATTTTATTATCCGAGGTGCAAAGTATGCCCCATGCGGTCTCTCTTGGTCTTGAGATAACGCTCATTGTACTTGTTTGGTACAACTTCGATTGGTACATTTTCTACGATTTCCAAACCATATGCTTCGAGACCTACGCGTTTTACCGGATTGTTGGTGAGCAGACGCATTTTGTGTACACCGAGATGACGGAGCATCTGTGCACCGCAACCATAGTCGCGCTCGTCTGGCTTGAAACCGAGATGGGTATTGGCGTCAACAGTATCGTAGCCTTCTTCCTGTAGTTTGTAGGCTGCAATCTTGTTCATCAGACCGATACCGCGTCCTTCCTGCTGCATGTAGACAACAACTCCCTTTCCAGCCTCGTCTATCATCTGCATGGCTTTGTGAAGCTGTTGACCGCAGTCGCAACGTTTGCTGCCCAGGATGTCGCCTGTAGCGCAAGAAGAGTGGACGCGCACCAGGATAGGCTCGTCTTCTTTCCATTCTCCCTTGATGAGTGCCATGTGTTCCAGACCATTGCTTGACTGGCGGAACGGAATAAGGCGGAAGTGTCCGTATTCTGTAGGCATGTCTACCTCTTCGCCCACTTCGATGAGTGATTCTTTCTTGAGTCGGTATTCTATCATGTCTTTAATAGAAATAACCTTGAGGTTCCATTCTTTTGCCATCTTCAACAGTTCAGGCAGGCGTGCCATGGTGCCGTCTTCATTCATGATTTCCATAAGTGCGCCTGCTGGATAGAGACCTGCCATCTTACAAAGGTCAATGGCTGCTTCTGTGTGGCCGCTTCTTCTTAACACACCGTTATCTTGTGCGTAGAGCGGGTTGATGTGTCCCGGTCTGCCGAATGTCTGTGGGGTAGAGTTCGGGTCGGCAAGTGCTTTGATGGTTTCAGCACGGTCGTGTGCAGAAACACCGGTAGAACAGCCTTCCAGTTTATCTACGGTTATGGTGAATGGTGTACCCAATACTGAGGTGTTCTCTGAAACCTGATGAGGCAAGTCGAGTTCATCGCAGCGGCTCAGGGTGATAGGGGCGCAGAGTACACCTCTTGCGTGTTTCAGCATGAAGTTTACTTTTTCTGCATCTATCTTTTCTGCGGCAATGATGAGGTCGCCTTCGTTTTCGCGGTCTTCATCATCTACAACAATGACGAACTTTCCTTCCTTGAAGTCTTTTACAGCATCTTCGATGCTATTTAATTTGATTTCTGACATTTTGATACCTTATTATATAGTTACATTTTTCTTTTTCTGTTCTCTAATCCGCTGGATGATGTCCGTATTGGTCTGACTGATGACCTTGAGGTCACGGAACAGTCGCAGTCGGAATCGCCACATTCTCAAGTACAGCAGTGTGCCCACAGGGAAGATGATGGCTGCAATGATGTTGAGCCATTTCCGCTCGAATGGGCGTGTATGTGCCTTGACTGAAAGAACCGGATATTGGTTCATGTCGTGCAGGATATACTTGTTGGCGGTATTGGTCAAGTCTTCTATCACCTCTTCCAATTCTGCATTGATTCTTTCTATCTCATGATCTGGCTCGTATTTGAAGAATACATTGATGATGTTTGGAAGATGAACCAGTTTGTGTACCTTATTATATAAGGTGATGTCTTGGTTGATTCTTTCCAGTTTCTCTGCATCCGTCTGATAATCTGGGTCGGTGATGATAACTTCCTTGCCGAAGTAATGGCGTTTCTGTCGTAAACCGAGCAGTTTCATGAAGAACTCTTTGTAAACATCCATATTGAATACGGAAGAGTCATTGGTTGCCTTGTAGGTTACGAAGATGGCCAAAGGCGTCAATACTGCTGGTGCAAGACCTTTACCGAACCAGATGGCCCACATTCCGCTTCTTGACATTCTGTATCCTGTATTGTCGAGGATAAAGAAGACGATGAACACAAGTACGGAGATGACGACAGGGAAACCTAGTCCTCCCTTTCGGATGATGGCTCCTAATGGTGCTCCGATAAAGAAGAAGATGAGACACGAAAGGGCTAGGGTGAACTTGTTGATAGCCTCAATCTTGTGCTGCCTTATCATGTAGTCTGCATCGCTCGTTGACATCGATTTGAAATCAAGGTCAGAAAGCTCCTGTTGTACGGTAGACTGTGCCTGGTTTACCGCCATGAGCTTCTTGTCTTGTGGCAACTTATTATATAAGGTGTCGAAATTGAGCTTTTCGCCCTTCTTGATTTCTTTGAGTGAATCATTTTTGTTGATGCGCTGTATACCTCCATAGAATCTCGCGTTGGCTTCGTTCAGGTAAATTCTTCCGATAGAATCATATAATTGGTTGAGCGAATCGATGTCATTGTTGATTTTCTCCAGACTTTTACCCTTTGCATTTCCTGAAAGCGAAGCTGCATCGGTCATACTGAAGTCTCCATCAAAGTCGAGAATGATTTTCTTGGAAACGAAAGTCTCTCGTCTGTATGGTACGGCAGCTGTATTGGCAAGTGCGCTGTTTTGCATGTTCTCAAACCATTCTCCACTATAGAGACTCAGAACAAGATGCTTCTTCTCTGCTGTACTCTGAAGCATGCCTGAGTCTGCCAATATGATGGCGGCATCTTCATAGCTGTCGGTCATGCGGTAAATCATGATACCGTAAAGCTTTCCGGTTTTCAAATCCTTCTTCTGCACATAAAGGTTGCAGTTTGGAATACCATCATAGAAGATTCCTTCAGGAATTTCCAGTTCCGGACTTTTCTGTTTCATAGAAATCAGAAGTTGTGCCAGTTTCATGTTCGACTTAGGTCCCACATTGTTCTGGAAATAGAAAGATCCAAACATGATGATGACGGTGATGACGATAAGTGAGCGGAAAGCCTGCATCAGTGAAATGCCGGCAGCCTTGATGGCTGTAAGTTCCGAACTCTCGCCGAGATTACCGAACGTCATGAGTGAAGACAGGAGAATAGCCAATGGCAGAGCCTGCGGTACGAGCATCAGGCCCATGTACCAGAAGAATTGAGCCATCACATCCATCGTGAGTCCCTTACCGATGAGTTCATCAATATATCTCCACAAGAACTGCATCATCAGCACAAACTGGCAGATGAAGAAAGTTCCCATGAAAAGGAGACCAAACTGTTTGGCAATAAATATGTCTAATTTCTTAATTCTAAGCATTTCAATATTCAGTTGTTTCAGACCTTTTTCTTATTTGAAATATTCGCAGGTCCATTATTCAGCGTGCAAAGGTAATACAAAAAAATAAGAAAACCTTTATTTTTCGTTTTTTTTATATATATAATTAGGTGGAATAGGGGCTGAAATGCGAGAAAAATGAGAAAATAAAACTTTTTTTGAAAATTTCTGCCGAAAAATTTGTTCAATTCAAATAAATGTATTACCTTTGCACCCGCAAATGAGAAATCAATTGCTTGGATGGCGGGATAGCTCAGCTGGTTAGAGCGTCGGATTCATAATCCGGAGGTCGAGGGATCGTGGCCCCCTCCCGCTACAAGATGAGAGACATCAACTTTTTAGTTGATGTCTTTTTTATGCTCTAAACTTTTCCACACTTATTCACTTCTCGTAGAAAAGTTATCCACATATGTGTTGATAACTATGTTATTCCGTTGGTTATCAGATATTTCCCATGTTAGTAACTGGTGTGGAAAAGATAAGGATGAAAGAATTTCCTGTATTTTTCTTGGTGTTTTCGGAATAAAATTATATTTTTGCACCACAAAAGACAACTATTATGAAGCAGCAGCAAGTATATAACTTAAAAGAGTTTGCCGCTAAATACCAACTGAAGGACATATTTGGAGCCTATGCAGCTCATATTCATACAGATGTTTTAAATGGAAGTGTCCTGAGGGATATGGCGAGTGAACGAACACTTTTTTACAAGGTATTATTGGTAAAAAGCGGAAGTGTGAAGTTTGAAGTCGTCCTGGGAACTGAAAGTGCTGAGGATGAGAAACATCAGCTTACGACAAGTGATTTGCTTGTCGTATCGCCTAAGCATGTTTATAAGTTTACCGAAATATCGGAAGATTTCGAGGCTGAATGTGTTTTTGTTGATGAAGAGATTTCTAATGATCTGGTTTATCATCTTTCTGACGATAAACTCAAGGCGGCTCTTGATATCATTCATATGATTCGGGATATTGTGCGCCATCAGCATATTTATAAGGTAGAGATGATCCAGTCTATGGTGAATGTCTTGAAACTTCTGGTGTCAGAGTTGCCTTATGACAGCCTTTTGTCGACCCGAGACTTGCGCCATAAAAAGAATGTGTACGAAATCTTTCTGCATTTGCTGTATCGCAATTTCAAGAGTGAGCGACAAATCCGATTTTATGCGGATAAACTGAATGTTTCTTCTGCTTATCTCTCCAGGATGGTAAAAGAAATATCGGGTACGACGGTCAATGATCATATTACCTCTCTTCTTTACAAAGAAATCTGTAATCTGCTGAAGCAGTCGGATATGACAATGGGAGAAATAGCTGATTATCTCCACTTTAACGACCAGAGTGCATTGACCAATTTCTTCAAAACAAGGGCAGGAATGACACCACTTGCTTATCGTAATCAATACAACTGATAAGATTTCCGCCATATGACCATCTTCTTATGGATAACAGAATATCCGCTTGCCAATCTTGAGGAATAGGCAAGCGGAACAGTCAAATGTTAATATGAAATTCAGATTAGTATTATTCTATATCTTATTCTAAAGTTCTTTTATGTCAGCAGTTACATCTTTTTATTTCAGGGTGAACTTGTGTGACTGCAGCATCTCTTTTGGATCGAGTGCCTTGTCCAATTCTTCCTTACTCATGATACCCTGCTCAATAACGATATCGTATACAGAGCGGCCTGTAGCATGTGCTTCCTTTGCTACTTTAGTACTCTTCTTGTAACCGATGATTGGGTTCAGGGCGGTAACGATACCGATACTGTTCTTTACCATTTCGTAGCAACGCTCTTTGTTTACGGTGATGCCGAGGATGCACTCAGAAGTCAGGGTTTCGATGGCGTTCTTCAACCATGTCAGACTCTCGAAGAGACTTTCTGTGATGATTGGTTCCATTACGTTCAACTCCAACTGGCCTGCCTCTGCTGCAAAGCTGACAGTTGCATCGTTTCCTATTACCTTGAAGCAAACCTGGTTGGTTACCTCAGGAATAACTGGGTTAACCTTACCTGGCATGATAGAAGAACCTGGAGCCTTAGGAGGAAGGTTGATTTCGTTTAAGCCGCAACGAGGACCAGAAGCCATCAGACGTAGGTCGTTACATATCTTAGACAACTTGATAGCCAGACGCTTCAAAGCAGAAGAGTAGCTTACGTAAGCACCCGTATCAGGTGTAGCCTCTACCAGGTCGGTAGCTGTTTCGAAGTTCTCGCCTGTCAGTTTGCTGAGGTTAGCAGCACAGAGCTTAGCGAAGCCAGGAACGGCATTCAGACCTGTACCGATGGCTGTACCGCCCATATTGATTTCATGTAAGAGCTTCACGTTGCGTTCCAGGTTGAGGATTTCCTCTTCCAGATTGTTGGCGTATGCGTTGAACTCCTGACCGAAAGACATAGGAACTGCGTCTTGCAACTGGGTACGTCCCATCTTGATGACATCAGCATATTCGTCTGCTTTATAGCGGAATGCGCTAATCAGACCTGTCAGAGCACCTATCAGATGAGCATTCATGCGGATCAAAGCCAAGCGGATAGAAGTAGGGTATACGTCGTTTGTACTCTGGCCGCAGTTGCAATGATCATTAGGAGAACAGAACTGGTAATCAGCCTTTTCATGTCCCATGATTTCGAGTGCACGGTTGGCGATTACCTCGTTGGCATTCATGTTGACAGATGTACCTGCGCCACCCTGTACCATGTCGATAGGGAAGTTCTCATGCCATTTACCGTCGATAATCTCGCGGCAAGCCTGACCGATTGCCCCTGAAATCTCATCGTTGATAACACCAAGGGTATGGTTGGTTTCGATGGCAGCCAACTTTACGTAAGCGATGGCGATAATGAAATCAGGATTGTCGCGCATCGTCTTGCGTGAAATGTGATAGTTATTAATACCGC
>UMJA01011737.1_pt1 | contig 27336 bp, 12 predicted proteins | sample 1965901 | NCBI WGS metagenome assembly UMJA01 (sample SAMEA4836138, study PRJEB28245) | human gut metagenome | biome: gut microbiome; material: fecal sample | place: Denmark | collected 2008 | reverse complement strand
CCCGACATATTGTCGGTCATGCACGGTGGAACTGTCGATTAAAGTACGAGTTTTTCTGACTTTGTAGTGACCATTGATACGAACCAAAATGTCGCAACCAAGGTCCTCTAAAGTACGGGAATCTGGGCATTCACTGTATTTATCATCTTTGTATAGTGGAACACCATCCATTCATTGTGTATTGTCCTCCTTTTTTTGTAGTGTTTTACATCAATGGTTCATCCCGACTGACAGTATGTCAGTTTTGTACGGGTGGTTATTGTGTTATGATGGATGCTGTTATTAAAAAAAATAAGGCTTGCACTTTAAGTGCAAGCCCTGTTATCCACAATTTGTGGATAAGTTGTTGATTATTTGAATGGAGCATCCTCAGCAGCAGGAGCAGTCTCAGGTGTTGGAGCTTCCTGTGGCTGTGCTGCAGCGTTGTTGCCTCTGGCATCTGTTACAGCCTTGCTCTCAAGCAGAGATACATTTTCAATGAAGAGAGTCTGTGGATAGACAGTTTCGCCAGTCTTCTTATCTGTGTAAGGAGTTGTGCGTACTGTGTACTGAACACTGACAAGAGAACCTTTCTTGATGAAGTCATAGACACCAATCTCGCCGTTTGCTCCGACATGGTTCTTGTTTACCAGACCTTCCAAAGCGATGAACTGGGAGTCACGCTTTCCGTCTTTGTTTTTGAAGTTGTTTGGTGTAGCAACGGTAAGCATAACCTTTACGCTGCCATCTCCGTTTGTGAATTTTGTTACATCTCTGGTAAGTCTGCCTGTTGCGATTCCGAAATTCTGTGCGTTCATAATGTTCCACCTTTCTGTACTAACTCTATAGTACCATAAAATATTTTTTTTTAGTTATTTGAGACTATTTTTCTCAATAATAACACCGAACAGAACTTTGTTCTGTTACTAATGCCTTTATGATTTTTTAATCTCAATCTTTTTTTCGGCGTGAGTGAGCGAACGCAATTTCGCATAATGGAACATTATGCATAAGTATGTAACCCCTTGTATATTTGTGGATTGTGTAAGAGAAAGTGTAAAGACCTATGGACAAACACTCAATAATGATTTATCATTGAGTGTATTTTTCTAATAAGTAGAAGTGCGCAGGGGATGTTTGAGAAAGACATGTATAAAATTACAATATAAACAGACTTAATGACTAAATTTTATTTTTTGGGAGTAAACACAGTTTACGACTAAAACTTAAAATTTAGTCATTAAGTCGCCATATGTTATCTGTTGCATTATTTTTAATAATGCTTTTGAAATATGTTTAAGGGTGTGGATTTCGGAATTTATGACGAATCCACACCACCGTACATTTTGTATATTTAGCTGATAATTTGTTTATAAATCAGCATATTATATTGATTTTTGAGATTATTAGTGTTATAATTTGGTAGGAATGTATCTAATCATTTTAACTTATTTATGAAAGGAGTTTGGTTTTTCTATGATTAAGACTAAGGTTTTACGAAGCATGAGAAAAACAGTTCTGGGGCTGATGTTGTCTGCCTGTGTGTTGACCACATCGGGGGTAGCCTTAGACAATGTGGCTATGGCTGCGTCTGATACGAAGAAAACAACCTCGTCAGACACGACAAAGCCGAAAATCGACATGCCGTCTTCGGATGAAGAGAATGTCGGTAGTGTTAGTTTCGCTGTGACAGACCATGCAAAAGGGTCTTTTGCATTAGTGGATGATGAATCCATGAATGTTCGTTATGGCGATAAGGTGTATTTTTATGCAAAACCGGATGATGGATATGGATTTTCCAGTATTTCGGTTCGTTGTATGAAAAAGAATGAGGATGGCAAATTTGTTGAAGATGAGGATATGTCGAAGTCTGTTACGCTTCATTATAATGATGAAGTGTCTGGCGTTTATTATTTTATAATGCCAGAGTGTGATATCGTATCTATTCAGTTGCCAACGACCGAAGTGGAGTCTCAATTACAGTCCACGAAGAGTGTGAAGTCAAAAGTGACAGATACACAGGATTACATCGTGCAGCATTTGGATAAGAAATATGTCAATGTTGCATCGGATTACAAAATAACAAATAATAATTTAATTGATGCAGTATATGTTAAGAATATTTTAGTAGATGGAACAAATTTTGATTTATCAAAATTAACCACCGATTATTATTGGTCTGATAAGTCGAATTTTAGTACATACCGTGGAAATTCGCAGACATATATGCCGTTGTATGATTTAGATGAGAACAGTGATTACTATGTATCATTTGTGAATCCGGCATATGATGAGAAAGAAGTTATATCCAATGATTATTGTTTTGCTCATAATAATAATAATGGTGAAGTAATAAATGACATTGTGTATGACAAAGACACAGGTATTGCATATATTCCGAAAAAGTATTCGCACATTGGAAAATCTGAGGATGATACGATTCTTTGTGATATTCAGTGCGAGTTTTTACAGGTGTTAAAGTCTGATGATGCATCTGCCCGGATTTATGTCGATGCCGATATTAAAAATGTTGACGGTTCTGATTTGATTCAGTCTGGTTATTTTACATATGATGCGGCTGCAAATACCATTAGCATTCCATTAGCTGAAAAGTTAGAAACAAGCAGCCAGTTTGATATAGATACATTGAAAGTGGTTGTTGATGGTACAGATTTTGATATTGGAGAGGAATCCATTGTAGGATATAACAATGCAACATCGTCTGTTGAGATTCGTGTTCCTGCGACATTGGTTCGTTATGTGTCAATCTCTATGACAGGTACAAACGAGAAGTTGTCCAAGTCGTCAACAAATGCGTTATCAATTTTAGCAGATGCTATGATGCCTGCTGTTGAGGTAAAGGCTGCATCAAGTTGGAAAGATATTGCCCCAATCTCTGGTGCTGTGAAGTTTAAGGATGATAAAATTCCTGCTGAGGGTACATCATTAAATTTTAAGGGTGTTTCTTTTAATTATAATAGTGGTGTTACTGATGATTATAATGGTACAAGTGCTCATTATGCTTATTATTTTACGGGTGATTATAATACTTATTATGATGTTGTAAAAAAAGGTAATAAGTTAGATGGGTCAGGTCTTGAAAAGGCGGCTAAATATGCAAAAGTAAAGGGTAGTTCTGAACCTAATTTTGCATTAAAATTTGCAAAAAATAAGAAATCTACAAATAAAGTAATGCAGTTCAAGAAACATCAGAAGTATATATGTGAATGTGTACATACCGGTGCTACCGGTGGTGATTCATCGGATGGTAAAGGAACTGTATATGGTACTGTTGTACATACTTCATCTGAACCAGCATCTGACGGTACTGTGACAAATTATGTTTGGGTTTCATATGGTTTGGATAAATCATATCATACGCAGAACTGTGTAGGTACAGTTGGTTATAAGTATGTTCTTGAAGATGTACCTGCAACTTTGGAAGTTCAAAAGTGGATTGGTACAGAGTTTCCAACATTACCAAGCGGAGCATTAAATGCAGCGCAGGCTGAATCTGTATATAATGCGATTACAGATTATGATAAGTTTGATAATTCTGAGTTAATGTCAAATACTGTGAATTATGCATGGAATGCAACAGTGAAAGTTGTCGGTGATACCGATGGTGATGGGAAGTATGATGATTATACAAAAACAAAAACATTGAATAAGAATGGTTATGCGGATTTTGGTGAAGTCAAAATTGGTGATTATAAGATTACTGAGACAAGTTTGCCACATGGTACTTTAGCATGTAAAGCTATCATTTTATCGAATAATGGAGATTTTACAAGTGGTGTCGTTGGTAGTGCTGAAAAAGTTACAACAGTAACTGTAAATTCAGAGGATAAAAGTGTGGATATTTTCAACCAAGCAGCTTATGGTGCGATTCATTTGACGAAATCATCGGCATTACCGAATTTGATTGCGGGAAATGGTGCGTATTCATTAGCAGGTGCGGGATTTACTGTAGAGGGTCCATATGCAGCCAATAATACAACACAGCCATTGATGAATGATGTTGATGGATTTGTGTCAATTCCAGTTGTTACCGATGCCAACGGTAGTTGGACATCTGGTAAGTTATACTCCGGTTGGTATCATATTACTGAGACATCACCGAGTGCAGGTATGACATTAGCCAATGATGGATGGGTATATGTTGGCAACACAGCGATTGCTACCGCACAGTATAATGTTACAGAGCCTGTGAAGTATTTGAGTCTTAGAAATTTGTTAGATAAGATTGATAAGAACAACAGAACTCCTGTTGGTGATGCAAAACTGTATGGTATTAAGTTTAGAATCAGTGTGTATGATGTGACAAAGACATCTGTTGACGAAACGGTATCCAATCCATCTAAGGGTTTGTTGTATACGATTGACCTTGAGACTAAGGTGCGTGCGGATGGTACAGGATATATTGAGTTGACCAATAGTTCCGGTTGTGTTACAGGTACATCAAAGGCTTCCGGTCCGGATTATGATGCAAATGGTGTGATGATGTTCCCAATTAGTTACATTAAATTAGAAGAAATATCATCACCGAATGGTTATCGAATCTTGGATAGTAATATTCAGACCAGTTCTCCGGCTAAGAAGTTTGACAATGCACTTGTGTTCTCTGTATTGGATAATGGAAGTGCAACCGTTCAGGCATTGTCCGGTGTGAATAATAATGGACAGACATGGGGTGAGTCTCCGGCATTTGCAGGTATCAAGATTCATAAGTATGATTGGGACCGTATTACCCGTGAGAATGCAGGTCATGAGAGTGATAACGATTTGAATCAAGGCGATGCAAAGCTGTCCGGTATCAAGTTTAAGGTGTACAACATTTCAAACAGAGAGGTTTATTTAGAGAATAATCCATCCAAGACATATCCGGCTTGTACGGAGAATAATCTGAATGAAGCATCTGTTGTTGCTACACTTGTAACGGATTCCAAGGGTGAGGCACAGACTCCTATTACATTGCCATATGGTACATATTTGATTGTCGAATCAAAAGAAAATGGCGATGGTAATAATATGGATTCCGATGATAATTGTGGATATCTTGTTAATTCGGATTTCAAGTTCAAAGCAGTGTTACATCCGAGTGAAGCAGATAATCATAAGTTATACTCAACAACAGAGTTAATCAATTCCGGTTCCGGCATCAATATGTCAACGACACAGACCGAAGCCACATTGAATGCTCACAAAGAGATTCCAGTCGATAAGATTAAGCGTGGCGGTATCATCCTGCAGAAAGTAATGAAAGACTGTGAAGATACAACTGCAAAGCATGATGGTTACACAGGTGTTAAGAAGTATACGAACGATACTCCGATTGGAGAGGGTGATATTTCCTTAGCAGGTGCAGAATTTACGGTATTTAGTGTTTCGGATGAGGATGTGTGTGTCTATAATGACACTGCTGGAAAGTCTTATAAGTGGGCTAAGAGTTATAAGGCATCGGATTTGGCAAATGCGGAGTTCAAAGACGATGGTAAGGGCAATTATTGGTATTATGATGCTAATGGCAATAAGTTAGAGTCTTGCATGACAATTAAGACAGATGCCAAAGGTGTTGCGAAGTCTATCGTAAATGCATTGCCATACGGTACTTATGTGATTCGAGAGACGAAAGCACCAACGGGTGCACATGTAAACGATGATTGGAATGTTACATTCAAGATTCGTAAACATAACACTTATGAGGATTTAACAAAGTCCTTTAGTAATACCGTAACAAGCAGTTCTGCCGATAAGTTTACTCGAACAAAAGACGGTTACGCTCCAGTTCTTGAACTCCCGTTCCGTGGCAATGTTATGGTTGAGAAAGATGACAAGGAGTATGGCAAATCTGAGGCGAACGGTGGTAAGGACCATGGTAACAATAAAAATGGTACTCATTTAGAGGGCATCGAGTTTACGATTAAGAATAAGAGTACCTATCCGGTCTATGTTGATACGGATGAGGATGGTGTATTAGAAGAGTATGCATCCGGTGCTGATATCTATAAGATTTACACGAAGTGGGATAAGGTTCGTAAGAAATATGTAGCTTCTACCGCTCCGTGGGATGAGAAAAATCAGACATTTGTGACAAATGCGGCTGCAACTTATAAGGATAAAGATTATTCTATTGATTATAAGTTACCATATGGTACTTATTCTATCCGAGAGACAGATACGACCGATTCGTATATTCTTGAGGATAAGACAGAGTATACTTTCGCAATTCGTAACAGCAAGCAGTTGCAAACGAAGTATGTGAAAGGTTCGACAACGAACTTTGCGGATATGATTTATTATAATTCTGTCGTTCGTGGCGATTTTGAGTTTGAGAAGCAGATTGAGCGCAAAGAAGATGAGTTAAGTTCTGTGTTTGTTGTAACAAACCAGACAACAGGTGAGCGACATGTTATCGTAACCGATAGAAATGGTGAGTATCGTTCTGATAAAGATTGGACTCGTCATGAGTATCAGACAAACTATAACGATGTTCTCTTAGAGAAGATTGATAAGGGCGAAGTCATTGATATGGATAAGATGGTTACGAATTACAAGCATTCGCAGACCGGAAACCAGAGCATGACAAACGAACAGATTTCCAGTGCTTTGAAAGAAGCCGGAGATGGAGCGTTCTTAGAGCGTTGCGGACTGTGGTTTAGTCTTGGTGAGGACGGAAGTACATCAAAGCCATCCACGATTCGTGGCGTGGATTATCGTGAGCATGGTGCATTGCCATACGGTATGTACACGATTCGTGAGGTTCGTACTACAACGAATACAAATTATGATATGATTGACTGGAATGTCTGGATTTACAATGACAATTCTGAGAATAATAATCGTGTAGATTGTGGTACAAAGGAGAACAGTGGTGATGAGAAGATTCGTATCGCATCCCGTGCAAAAGATGTAAGTACCGAGAAGAACATCGGTCTTGCATATGACAAAGCTGTTATCGAGGATGAAGTATCATTCGAACAGTTAGTTGTTGGCAACAAGTATACATTGGTTGGTCGTTTGTATGATAAGACCACTGAGACTTATATTAAGAACGAAGATGGTACGGATTATACCGTAGAGCGTGAACTTCGTCCGGGATATGTTGATTCTGAGGATGAGGTTTGGAGTGAAAAAGAGGGCGATTTCACAAAGGGTAGTTGTGTACAGACCTTTAAGTTCGATGCATCGAAGTATGAGGGTCATACGATTGTTGTTTACGAAGTTTTGTATGACAACAAAGACAAGATGCCGATTGTAGCTGCTCGTCACTGTGACAAGAACGATACCAAGCAGATTATTCACTATCCAAAGATTCGTACTGAGAATCTGTCAGATACGATGAAAGACCATGATAACCCGACGAAGGGTGAGGTTACTCTGACTGATACGATTACTTATACGAATCTGCTATCGAATAAGCGGTACACCGTAACTGGTATCTTAATGGATAAGGATGCCGGAGATGAGGCAATGGATAAAGACAAGAATTACATTCAGGCTAAGACAACATTCACGCCAGAGGAAGCCGATGGCGAATTGAAGTTGACTTATAAGTTTGATGCTGAGGGCTTTGAGGGTAAGACATTAGTATCTTTCGTTACGGTAAATCAAGGCGGAGACGATGTTGGACTTCATGCTAATTTAGAGGATGAATCTCAGAGTATTCATTTCCCTCAGATTCAAACGACAGCATTGGATAAGACCACACAGATGCATGAGAGTTTAGCAGAAGACCCCGTAACGATTATTGATACGGTAGCTTATAAGAATCTGCTGCCGGGTAAGACTTACACCATGACAGGTACTCTTATGAATAAGAAGACAGGCGAAAAGCTGTTAGATTCTGATGGTAACGAAATCACGGCAACGGCTGAATTTACACCGGAGTTTGCCGATGGTACAGTGGACATTGAATTTACATTCAATGGTAATACACTGGCAGGCACAACAACGGTAGCATTTGAGACATTGACCCGTGAGGATGTAGAACTGACAACCCATACAGACATTGAGGATGAGGACCAGACGGTTCATTTCCCTAAGATTCAGACAACCGCTACTTATGGCGATGATGCAGTGAATGAGGGTAAAGCGATTAAGAATTTGAAAATCGTAGATACCGTATATTATGAGAATTTAACACCGGGCGAAGAGTATGAAGTGACTGGTATCTTAATGGATAAGGACACAAAGACTCCGGTTGTTAATATTAAAGATGATAAGAAATCAGATTCCGTGTCCGGCAGTGCCGTAAGCGGAGATAAGACAGACACAACGACACAGACTGCTGTTACAATCAAGTCCATGAAGAAATTTGTTCCGGAAAAGGAGAAAGGTTATTTAACTGTAACATTTGAGTTTGACGGTACAGATTACGCAGGACATGACTTAGTAGTATTCGAGAACTTGTATCACAATGGATTCCATGTAGCAACCCATGAGGATTACGAGGACGAGGGTCAGACGATTCATCTGCCGAAGATTGGAACGACTTTGACCGATAAGAATACTCATTTACATGAGTCTACGGTTGCCAAAGAAATCACATTAGTAGATACCGTTGCATATAAGAATCTGCAGGTTGGTAAGAAGTATGTTGTTACCGGAGTTCTGTATGATAAAGCAACGGGTGAGAAGTTGTTGGTAGATGGCAAAGAAGTGACAGCAACGAAAGAGTTTACACCGGAGAAGAAGAACGGGGCTATAGATATTGAGTTTGTATTCAACTCAGAGGCGTTACGAGGTCATACCGTTGTTGCATTTGAGGATGTTTATCATGATAATCTGAATGTGGCAACACATGCTGATATCGAAGATAAAGACCAGAGTGTCGCATTCCCGAACATCAAGACGGTGGCTACGAAGTCTGGAACCGAAGAGAAGATTATCTATGTGAATGATAAAGCATCTATTACCGATGTTATCACTTACAACAATGTCATTAAGGACCACACTTACAAAGTGATTGGTACATTGATGAGCAAGTCTTCTCAGAAAGAGGTTGTGGATAAAGACGGTAAGCCGATTACGGCAGAAACCGGATTTGTTGCAACGGATGATAAGGGTTCTGTGGAATTGACCTTTGAGTTTGACGCAACCAAATACGGCAATGATAAGATTGTATGTTTCGACAATCTGTATGTAGTCGATACGACCAATGTGGATAAGGACGGTAAGGCAACGGATGTACTGTTGTTAGAGGATAAGGATTTTGAGAATGAGGATGAGACTATCACCATTCCGAAGCCATCACTTCATACGACAGCCGTGAACGGAGAATCCAAGACGAAGCAGATGTCTTATGGCAAGAAAGCAACGATTGTGGATACCGTAACTTACAAGAATCTGAATCCGGGTACGAACTACAAAGTAAGTGGTACGCTAATGAATAAGAAGACCGGTGAGCCGATTGTGGATGCAAATGGAGCCGCCATTACTTCTACGGCAGAGTTTGTACCGACTAAGAAAGACGGTACAGTGGATGTTACATTTACAGTAGATACTAAGGGTCTTGTAGGACAGTCCATTGTTGTATTTGAGAATGTGTCATTAAACGACATTGATATTGCCATTCATGCAGATATCAAGGATAAGGAGCAGACAACATATGTCATGTCTGTTAAGACAAAGGCTGCTGCTTCTGATAAGCGTTCTAAGGTAATTGATTTGAGTAAGAAAGCTGTTATTGTTGATACGGTTACTTATAAGAATCTGGTTGCCGGAGAGACTTACATTGTAACTGGTAAACTGATGAACAAAGCGACCGGTAAGGCGTTGCAAAAAGATGGTGTTGATTATACGGTATCGAAAGAGTTTAAGCCAGATAAGGCATCCGGTGATGTGGATATCAAGTTCACGGTTGATACAACCGAACTGAAAGATGCTACATTGGTTGTCTTTGAGGATGTAACAACCACAAACGGTACATTGATTGGTCAGCATCATGACATTAACGATGCGAACCAGAGTGTTGTTATTAAGACAACGACAAAGGTTCAGACGGGTGTTCGCAACTTCGCTATGTGGGTTGCTATCTTAATCAGTATTGCTTCTGTATTACTGATTGGAGCATTCGCTTATGTACGCCGCCGTCGTAGATTAGCCATGATTCGTTCCACACGAAAATAATTGGTAAAATCAGAGGGTATGAATTTATGATATGAGAATCCGACCTCAAGAGATTGGGGTCGGATTTTTGTTGATTTACGAGGAAATTTATGTTATCATATGAAGTGTGGAAAGGAGATGTTGTTATATATGGCGAGAGAACAGATGCCGACAGCGAAGCGAATACGGCGTAAGAATCGAAGAAATCGTATGGTTTTTACGATATTGGTTATGGTGTTGGTGTTGATTTTAATGAGCGGTTTGTTGTATATCTTATGGTTGTATCGACAGGCGGATGATGTACAGGAAACCTATCAGCAGATAATTGATGAAGTGGTGACAGAGGATGATACTCCGAATGATGCCGGGAAAAAATCCGGAATTGATAGGTGGCTGCTTCGTAAGATAAATTTTGACCGTTTATCAAATATTAACTCTGATACAAAAACTTGGGTTTTTATCCCGCATACGATTATTGATTATCCGGTGGTACAGGAACAGAAATTGAATGAGTATTTCTATTTGCACCATAATATCTACAAGTCGTATAGTTCGCTTGGTACGGTGTTTACACCGAAAGAGCCGGAAGATATGGATGATGCTCATATGCTGTTGTTTGCCCATCGTTTCTTTTATACAAATGCCATGTTTTCCCATTTGTCGGATTATGGGTCCAAAGAGTATTATAAGAATCACAAATATGTGTATATGTATTATCCAGACCATTCTGAGCGTTGGTCGGTATGGGCTGCAACTAAGACAAATGAAGATGATATGGTGTACGACATCCCTTATACATTGGGTTCGGATGATTATAAGAAACTGATAAATCATTTGGATTCGACAAAGTTATATGATACAGGCGTAACCTGTGATGAGATGACTCGTATCGTAACACTTTCGACTTGTCGAGGTAATACTTATGGTGGTCCGTATCGTTTTACATTGTCTTGTGTTAAGGATTGTGAGTATTATTATGCGGACAAGAAATTAGTGAAGCATGATGAGTTGCCGAAAGAAGAGGTTGTGATACCGGACAAAGAATACGAAGAGTATCAAGATAGTGAAACCGAAGATACGGATATGGATGAAGCTACGAAAAAATGGATAGATGGCATCCGGAAAAAGAATATGAAACAATAAGTCGAAACGGCTTGTTGATGATAAATGCAAAGAAAAGGAGAGTAAAATTATGAAAACGACGAAAAGAGTAAATGTAAGGTTTGGTGGAGTGATTCTCGTACTGGCTGTTATTTTTGCATTGGGACTGTTTTATCTCATGCGGTTTGTATTTTTTCAGCCACATGATGCTGCGTCCATGTTCAAAAAGGCAACGGTGCCGGATGTCATTGACATCAGCGGAAATGGAAAGATTACAGCAAATCTGGGTGATACCTTAAACATTCCGATTACGATGGATTTTGACGGTACATACGGACTGCAGGACGCAGGTTTGAAATTGGATACAACGCTTGGGGTGTCACTGTTTGGCAACGAAAGTAATCAGACCGTGAGCATGTATGGCGAAAGCATGACTTCTGAAAAGGATGCCATGTTGTATGCGAAGACAGACAATGATTGGTACAAGAGTAAGGTTTCTGATTCCGATAAAGTGAAAATTCATGATGTACAGAATAGTGTACTGTCATTATTTTCTGTGTTACAGAATAATAAGGATTTAGCAAAGTCTGCTACTTTTACGAACGATGGTGGAAAAAACGATAAGTACACTGTTACACAGAAGTTTTCTGATATTGGAAAGAACAAGCAGGTGTTAAAGTGGTTTTCCACAAATCTGAAAGCCTTTGATGTAAAATCTGTAAAAGAATCACAGTTTACGGATGTGATGAAGAATGGTAAGATTGTATATACATTCGATAAGTATTACAATCTTCGTTCGATTGCTATTAAGGATGTATCTTATGAAGCCAAAGGCGATATGTCTGCACTCATGGGAGAGGGCAGTGAGGACACAAAGATTGGCATTTCTATGGAGCTGACCTTAAAGTTTGATGAGGCTTCTGATAAGAGTGCTTACAAAGTTCCATCGGATGTTAAGAAGAATGCGAAAGAATTTGATACTTCTGACATTACCGATGCTATTACTGAGAAATAAGTCATTGCGACTTTTTCTAATACATAAAAAAGGAGACAGTAGTTATGAGTATTGAAATGAAGAACTATGTTGGTGAAAACGATGACATTGAAATCCTCGAAACGAAAGGTATGTTTAATATCTTTGAGTTCAAGCGGGATTTGAGTGTGTATCCGTGGACAGCGCAGACCGCTTATTTTATGTCAAAGATGGGCGTTCGGATGCGTCAGCTTTTTATTGACATTGAGGATGATGCCATTCGGTTGAAGCCCGGTGCAATGAAAATGATTGTCGGTGGTGTTGTCAGTGAGACTGGAGTGAAAGGTGCAGGCGATTTGCTTGGCAAGATGGTCAAGGGCAAGATGACTGGAGATGCGGCTATTAAGCCGATTTACAAAGGCACAGGTGCTGTGATTACCGAACCGACATTTGACCATATGTTAATCGAATCTATGAATGATTGGAATGGTGCTATGGTTTGTGACGATGGTAGTTTTGTTGCTTGTGATGATGAAGTAAAGGACACTGTGGTCATGCGGAAGAATATTTCTTCGGCTGTTGCCGGACATGAGGGGCTGTTCAATCTCTGTTTAGAGGGCAGTGGCTTTGTTGTGATTAAGAGTCCGGTACCTCGTGGCGAACTGATAGAATTGGATTTGAAAGACGATGTGGTGAAAATTGATGGCGATAATGTGATTGCATGGTCGAAATCGTTGAGTTTCACGGTAGAGCGTTCTTCTAAGACGCTGATTGGTTCAGCGGTGAATGGTGAGGGTCTTGTGAATGTATATCGTGGTACCGGTAAGATTTTGGTTGCACCTCTGACACGGGAAGAGGCAAAGTTTTCCGGTTCGGGTTTTCTTCATACTTAGAAGATGGCGTGATACATAAATAAAATAAAGGAGATGATTCATGTGTCCTCCGTAAGAGTTACAGGCTGTTTACCTGTCGATAAACAGGCAAAAATCGAAGCCTTACAGAAAGCCTTAGAAGATGTTGTGTATGATAAGGATTTGCACGATATGTGTGCAAGTTTGGGGCAGCAGGTTGCGATAGAGCCTTTTTATTACGGACGGTCTGAAACAGATGAATATTATAATCAATGTTTTGATGAAAAGTTTAATGAGCGTATTCAGAGTCTGACGACTCAATATTGGGTTGGGCATCATGACAAGGCAAAAATTGATTACAGTGAGACAATGTACCGTGTTTTGCAGGATTCATTTGATATGCTGCAAGCATTGAATCACATGGTGTATTACCATTTACTGTGTAATGTAACCAATAAGCTGTGTTTTGATATTGATATTTTCAAAGATGAGTATGTTACTCAGAATTGTAAATCGAAAGGATGATAGTATGAAAAAGGTTTTAAGTTGGCTATTATGCTTTGGAATCTTGGTGTCATGTATGGCACCAAGTATTTCAAAAGCAGAAGAAAGTCAAGTAACTGTGGATAAAAATGAAGTAGCCGATTCTATGTATTCGGATGATGCATTTTATGCACAAAATAATTGTGATAATGATTTGTTTTCGTATGACAGAGGTTGTTTTACGGTAAAACAGAAATTTATGGATGTGTTTGTGTCATCAACCAAAAGTGCAACGCCTGCGGTTACGGATTCCAAATCAAATCCGGTGTATGTTAATGGTAATACTACAGATGTCTATGTGTATGATAATACAACAGCCACTTATCACTGTGATGCCACGGGTGATACAAAGTATACAATGTATTCAACAGATTTTGGAGAGTATGCAGATGAAATGGCAGCATTTAAGTTGATTCGAGATATGTATTATTCCGGAGAATACGGAATGTGGTCATTCACAGTCGAAGATGGTGTGAAATGTTTTCCAAGTTTCCAGAATCTGTTTAATTCTCAGTTTGTAAGATACATAAAAGTACCAGAAAGTGTCACAGAACTAAGTGATAACACATTTCGGTATTTGTGTATTTATAAAGTGTTTATGGAATCCAGTTCTATTACAGAGATTCCAAATAGATGTTTTTTTGCGACAAATATTATGTTTTCTGATTGGTCTAAATTAGATGGTAAAATTACAAAAATTGGTGATTATGCGTTTTATCAGTTAAATAAATCCAGTAATCTCACAGGACAATTTCGTGATTGGAAGACGAAATTAAAATTGAATAATGATTATACGCATGTAGATTTTGTGATTACATTGCCAAAGTTTAATGCAGTAGAAACAATCGGAAATGTTCCATTTATGGAGTGTACATTGGATAATACTGTCATTGATTTTAGTAATAATGACAAGTTGGAATACGGTTATGACAAAGACCAGAAAGTGCCACAGCCGTCTGATACTTATACCGTTAATTTATCTGCATGTTCTATGTTTTATGGTGTAAAATGTAAACAAATTTTGTTAAAAAATTGCAGTAAATTACAGAATGTTGGTGTGATTGGTTATGTTGATACAGAATTGTTAGATATGAGCGGATGTAATAATATTTATGTTTTATATATGCCACAAACCGCAGCTACAAGTTATATTACTAAGGTTAATGTTAATGGTTTTGCAAATCGTGCCGGATTCTCTAATGGATGTTTGTATTATTCTCGTATCAATGAGGTGAAATTGCCAGAATCTTGTATTAGTTTACAGGATTATGCGATTTATGATTGTGTGATTGGTAAAATAAATTTGGAGAATGTACGATTTCTTCGAGGACCATGGTATATGAATACAGACGGTCGGTCATTTCATACAAATGTGAATGAGGATTCTTTGTTTGATAGAACGGATATACCTCGTTTGCAGGAGATGGATTTGAGTGGTGTTCAGTATTTTAATTCGTATTATGATATTTTTAGTCGTAATTTTAATGCTGAATTTGGGAAAGAGTATGATGGCAATTTTGTGTTCAAAGCACCAAAAAATTTGGTATGGTTTAGTCCGCAGCGTAATTTTGGTGGATATGCATTATATGCACAAAAGGATTCGATTGGTGCATACATATTAAAGGAATTACAAATTTCAAAGTCATCTGGCAATATCATTTTACCATTTGCAAATGTGAATAATAACATATATGGATTCAGTTTAGTTCCGGCAAAGGGATATGCAGATTCATCTAGTAATGATGTTAAGTGTTCATGGTCGGATGTGAATGTATCTGTTTTTGGTAAAATTTATAAAGATGGAATTGATGCATTTACAAAGTCATTTAAGACTTGCGATAGTCCAACAGATGATGGAAAATCAGTTTTTTACGACCAATTTTATAATTATAGTGATTCCACTTTTCAAAATGGTTACGGTCGAGCACTTGTGATTGATGAAAAGACGGATATGTCAGATAATTATAATACAGCGATGAAAACAGCCGGATATCGTTTTACACAAAATGGTACAAAAGAGAATACATCGGCATATCCAACATTGTTGTATTTGGCGGATGAATTTATGACGAAGATTGACACAGTAGAGTTTTCTAAATCAGTGTTGCTTCATTTGAGCAAAAATGGTTCGATAACCGACACTTCTAAGTTAAAAGTTGCATTAACTGTATACGGAGACTATTATGATGGAAAACAGCGTGAATTAACGGATTATACGATTTCTAATGTAACTTATCAGAATGATACATTGGATTTTGATATTGAGGTTGATAATTTGCCAAAGACTTATGATGTTTCCTCATGGTATTTGAACTCGGATTCTGACATGTTCAAAGAGGGCTATGATTTTACAACACGAACAAAGCATGTGACTTTGAATGTGAAGCCGGAAGTGGATGTCACAGTTTATGGAAATAAATCTGTAAAACAAGGTAAAACTGCTGATTATAAGGCTCATGTGGCAACGCAGGGTGATGTATCTGACACCAGTGTTATATGGTCTGTGTCCGGAAACACTTCGGCTAATACTGTAATTTCACAGGATGGTTCACTGACCGTTGATTTACAAGAAAAAGCCAAAGAGTTGACAATCACAGCAACCAGTGTATTTGACGCTACAAAATCAGATTCCATAACCGTGAAAGTTGTTCCTGTTACAACAGGAATAGAAGTCACTGGTAGAAGTTTGTTGATGCCAAATGCAAAAGCAACTTATTCATTTGTCGCAAAAGGTACAGTAGATGTTCCACAGAATGTTGTTTGGTCTGTATCTGGCAATACAGATGCCGATACAAAAATCAATCAAGATGGATTGTTGAGTTTGGGAACAAATGAAAAGAGTAAGGTTCTTATGGTTCAAGCAGTACATGAAAATCATGATGATGTAATGACTTATACAAAAGAAGTATCAATTTGTTATGATATTTTGGGTCCGGATGCTATAAAAGTAAAGGATTCCGCATCTTATCATGTGGGTGAATTTACAGGGGTTAATACAGAATGGATTGTGACCGGGAATACCTCCGCAGATACGGTAATAAAGAATAATACGCTGTGGATTGGTTCGGATGAAACGGCAGATTCTGTTCAGATATGTTATCGAAATGCAGATGATGTAACAGAGCAAATCATAAAGACGGTTTCTGTAAAGCAATATATTGCCGATGTACATGTGTATGGTGATTCCTCGATTCAGAAAGGAAAGCAGTCTGATTATAAAGCCTTTGTGAAAGGCTCTGATGGGGCTGATAAGGGCATTGTTTGGTCGATTGAGGGAAATACCAGTGATGAGACAAAAGTGTCGCAGAACGGCAAATTAACGGTGTCTAAGGATGAAACTGCAAAGAATGTATTGGTATGTGCTACATCTGTGTTTGATTCTGAGAAATCGGATGCAAAATCGGTTGATATTTTAGATGAAAAATCAGATTCTAAGCCTGTTACGACACCGACTCCGAGTCCAAGTGTCACGCCATCACCAGAGCCTACACCGAATGCAACTCCGACGGTAGAGCCTACGGTGACACCAAAACCGACATCCGATTCGGTTAAGGTGGAGAAAGTAATGAGCCATTCGATTGCATTAAAGAAAGTCATCAATAAGGGCAGCCGCTTTGAGATGAAATTGTTTAAGGCAAATAAGCATAATAAAATCAAATGGTCACAAATTTCCGGAACAAAATCCGTGAAGCGTAAAGGAAATGTTTTTTATGCAAAGAAAAAAGGCAAGGCTGTGTATCGGTGTAGTGTATACGATAAATCATCGAAGTGTGTTTATCGTTTCAAAGTGACTTTTGTTGTGAAGAATAGCAAGACAAAAACATTAAATACATCGACAAGATTGCTGAAAACCACCGTTCCGTGTTTGTTGTTCGATAAGGATGTTTTGATGAAAAAGGGTATGAAGCTGCAGTTGCCGAAAGGAATGAAAGCATCGTATTCGTATTCTGGCAAACAGATAAGAGTGAAGAACAATCGGATTTATGGTAAAAAGAAAGGATATGCTTATATTAAAATCATATTGAAAGATGGAAGCAAGCGATATACTTATCGTATGCATTTGCATTTCGTATAAGTATAAGTGCGTTTGTTATCACACAATGCGTCCGGCAGTATGCCGGGCGTTTTTGTGTTATTGATAAAATAAATTACGCCCCCTCTGGAGTTCGGGGAAAGGGGGTGCTCCGTGTGGCTACACGGAGTGGGGGTTTAGGAATGGTACACGAAGAAAACTGTAAAACATTTGTTTATGAATCTTTTGACAACAATTTCAGACCGTGATACAATGTAATTATTAAATATAAGAAAGGATGACACGCTATGAACCATAGAGTAACAGTCACATTAGATGATGATTCATATGAACGCTTAAAATACTGGGCTGCGAAAAATAACATGTCCATCAACGAATACTTGAAAGAAGCCTATTTGACGAAAATTCGGATGGAAAATGAAGACTATGATTTACCGACATTAGAGACCAGACGATTAAATCAAATTGTAGACGCATTAACGACTTTATCACACAATGTACAGAGCCTAGAAAGTGTCACAACGAGCGGATTTGACTCATTATTAGGACTAACCAGAGGCGACAATTACTTATTAGAAGCAGACGAGGACGGTGAGATATAATATGGGACTTGGAAATTTTAGTGTAGATGTGTTGCAATCGCAAATGCGAGAATCAGCCATGACGGATATTCCAAAGACAAAGGCAGACATACATACTCCGGAGTATAGAGACAGTGAGACTTTAGACCCTCAGACGGGTGGAGAAGCGGTGGAAGAGGAAACTGCAGAGGTTGATATGATACCTCCAAAGCGAGAATCAAAGCCTGTGCGGAAGCCTCAGCCAAAGAAGAAGAGTGAGAGAGTGGCAAAAAAGCCAAGAAGTAACTCAGATGTGGCTCAGATACGAGATTTTCCAAAAGAATTGCTTGCCATTGCCCGTAGCGAATTTCCAACGGCTATGAATAATACGGATGCGTTAGCAGCATATGTGTATGCGAAATCCGGCGGGTCTGTTCCGGTATCTGATACGATAAAAGAATTAGTATCAGAATGGGATGGCGACCATGCAGTCGAAGATTTATCAACTCGTGTTGGGCGTTTGGAAAAGAAATCAACCGAGATGATGCAATTATTAGAAGAAATGGAGTTGCTTATTAGTTATTTACTGTTCGATAGAATGGGTTATCGTAAGGAACAGCCGAAGAGTCTTCGCAGTATTGATATGCTTGAGAGTGATGGAGCATATGACATTATGAAACGGGCAAAAGAGCAGACACGGCAGTTACGCAAACAGCGAAACATTGATGATGGCAGACCAAAAGAATAAAAAATTATAATTTTTATAGAACCATTTGTGAAAATAGATGGTTCTATTTTGTTCAAAAATGAATATTTTAGCATTGCGGTTTTTTCGTAATTATGATATGATATAAATGTAATTTAATATTTACGGTACACATCTGAGATAAAATGTTGTACCCGAAAGGAGTTATTGTTATGATTGGAATTTTAACAGAGAAACCAAGTGCAGCACGAAATTTTGCAAAAGCGTTGGGCGGTAAGAGCGGTACATATAATGGAGAATCTTTCGTTATTGCCAATTTACGAGGACATGTGTATGGCTTTGTAAAAGACCCATCCAGTCAGGTTCCGGCATCGGTTGCATCCACTTATAAGTCATGGGCATTAGAGAATCTTCCATGGGATGAGACCATGATGGATTGGAAGCGAAAGCCAAAGGATGATGCCAAAGATTTGATTAAACAGATGTGTCAGATTTTATCTGGTTGTGATGAGATTGCTATCGCAACGGATGTGGACCCATCCGGCGAGGGTGGATTGCTTGCTTGGGAATTTTTATTGGAAAATAATTTACAGCAGGGTAGGACGATTACCCGTATTTATTTTCCAGATGAAGCAGTAAAATCATTGCAGAATGGTTTTACAAAGCGTAGTCCAATTACGGATTACCGAAAGGATAAAGAGTATCTGATGGCAGACTTTCGTTGTAAGTGGGATTATCTCTCTATGCAGTGGACTCGTATTGCTACGACATGTGGTGATGGTCATTCGGTATTACGACAGGGACGATTGAAGTCGGCAATGGTACAGATGGTTGGTGATGCCTTAAAGGCAATCGCTAATTACAAAAAGATTCCATATTATCAGAATCGTTTCAAGGATGAGAATGGAATTGTGTATACAAATCCAAATGAGCCGATGTTTAAGACAAAGGGGGAAGTCCCACAGACTTATATGATGTCGCCTGTCATTTTGGATAAGAAAGAGATTAAGCATACGGGTCCGAAAAAGTTACTTGATTTGGCAGGACTTTCCGCTATTTTGAGTAGCAGGGGTGTAAAGGCAAAAACGGTACTTTCTACCTATCAAAAAATGTACGAAGCGCAGGTTGTTAGTTATCCTCGTACAGAGGATAAAGTAATCACACCGGAACAGTTTAATGAATTGTTACCATTGGTTGATAAGATTGCAGGTGTGGTCGGTGTGGATGTTTCGTTATTGACGCATCGTACACCACGAAGTACCCATGTAAAGACAGGTGGTTCACATGGTGCTAACCGTCCGGGAACAAATGTGCCAGCATCTTTAGATTCTTTGGTTTCATATGGTGATTGCGCTCCGGCAATTTATGAGATTTTGGCAAAGAACTATCTTGCGATGTTAGCGGAAGATTATGAGTATGAGCATCAGACCGGACATCTTGAGAAATATCCGGATTTCAAGGGAACAGCAAATATGCCTTTGAAGCAGGGTTGGAAACAGGTATTCTCCGATGTGGACGATGATATGGATGACAGTTCTAAGCCACTTGGAACAACGGCGAATCCTTATATTTATGAGGGATTTCCTACAAAGCCACCGACACCAACAATGCGTTGGCTCATGAAAGGATTAGAGCAGCGTAATGTGGGTACAGGTGCTACAAGAACAAGTACCTACGCTGAGGTTACGAACTCTGTTGGCAAATATCCACTGCTTGTGGAAAAGCGTGGTAAGTTGTCTATGACCGAGTTCGGTGAGATGAGTTACCGACTGCTGCCGGGAACACATATCGGCAGTTTGGATTTGACAGAATCTGTTTGGAAACAGATGAAAGATATTGCCGAGGGCAAGGCATCGGCAGATGAGTGTCTGCATGAGATTCAGCAGATGATTTTGGATGATATTGCTGTCATGAAGCAGAATGGTGTGACAATGAGAAAGGAGTTAAATATTATGGATAAACAGTCAACAGAAAAAGAAAAATTCAAAGGTATCTGGAACGGCAAAGAGGTCGTTTTTAATCGTAAGTGGAGCGAACATCGTTTTACCGATGAAGAGTGTGAGGCTCTTTGTCGTGGCGAAGAGATTGAGGTGAACGGTCTTATCAGTAAGAAGACCGGGAAAGAGTATGGTGTTGTCGGTAAATTGGAAATCCAGACTTATAACGGACATAAATTCGTTGGTTTCAAGCGTACCGGATTTGCAGGTCGCAAGGGTGTGCCGGATGAGTGGTGCAAGCATGTGTTCACACAGGATGAGAAAGATGCTCTGGAAGCAGGACAGACCATTGAAATCGAGGGTTGTATTTCCAAGAAAGGAAATGCTTTCAACTGTAAGGTTCGTTTTGGTAAAAACGAAAAGGGATTCGATGGCATTATTCCGGAATTTGACTAATCGGATTTTTTGTAGTGATATGAATAGGCAAGGCACTTTATTAAGTGCTTTGTCCTTTTCTATGAAAATATAAAAAAAAGGAGTGAATGGTTATGCGGAGCTATAAGATACCATCCGACTTAAATTCCGGTAATCTTGATATTGAGATTGCATTAAAGTCCAAAGATGGTACTGGTTTGAAGCCAATGCCGATTAAAGTAATTCTGAGTTATGTTGTTGCTATTATTGCAGCGTTTTACATTTTGTCTCATACTTTTATCGGACAGGGCGAAACATGGCAAATCGGATTCTTTTTAATATCGTATGGGCTTTTGATTTATCAATTAACGAAATTTGATAAGACGAAGCGTATGCAGGTGGAATTGATTCCGGTGTTGTTTAGTTATATCCCGAAAGCGATGCGAAATGTTATCGTTCGTAAGAACGAAAAAGCAAATGCATTTTGGGGGATTGCAGGAATTGAATCCATTGATGAAAACGGACTGGTCAAGTATATTGACAATAGTTACGGGTATTGGTACAGAGTTGTCGGTTCAGCCAGTATTTTGTTGTTTGATACTGATAGAGATGCTATTTTGGACCGTGTAGATTCGTTTTATCGTAAGATTGGTGTGGATGGTGAAATCATTTTTATGACATCCAAAGAATCGCAGAAAGTATATCGACAAGTTAGCTTTCTCCAGAAGCAGTATGAGAATTTGGATGTAGAGGACCCGGATTTGGATGCGTTATGTCAAGAAAAGTTCCATGTATTAAAAGATTATGTGGGCGGTGAGTTCCGTTCCATTCATCAGTACATGGTGCTGAAAGGAGATAACAAAGAAGCCTTGTACTCATTAAAGAATGTGGTACAATCAGAGTATGAGAACTCAGCAAATATGTTGAAGCAGTGTGTGCCATTGTATGAGGCAGATATTACAGAAGCATTACATGGTATTTATGCAGGCGATGCAGGAAAGGATTGATAAGAATGAGTAAGAGGAAAAAGAAAAAAGATGTGGACCGTTCTTTTCAGGCTTATCCGCATTTGTTAGCTATTAAGCCAAAAGAAAAGTATATCTTCCACAGTGATTATTACCAAGTAGATACTCGGTTTGCTTGTATTTTAAGTTTCTTTCATGCCGAGGGTGCAATGGATAACTTCGGACCGTTCTGGGGTATCAACCGGATTCCGTCCGGATTACCGGATGGTGTAGTTATTTATTCGTTTGAGCAGATTCGGCGTATGTCAGAGAAATGGATTGATGACCATCAGTCTAATGCCGAGAATGTTGCCAACATGAATGAGCGAGAGCAGAAAAATGCGGGTACAAACAGTACATTCGGTAAAGCATCTAAGAAATCAAAAGATTTGGTACAGATTGCAGAGGAACTGCAGAATGGTGCAGCATATCTGCATGTCAATTATCGGTTGATGGTGGTTGCTCCTACACTGGAAGTGTTGGATGATGCCATTAAAAAGATTGACCGACTTTACATTGACCGATTTGCTACACTGGAAGCCGCACCGTATGTCGGAGAGCAGAGGACAGAACTTTCTACTCTGTTTGCAAAGAACGATAGAAAGGTTGGAAAAGGATTCTATTTCACATCGACAGAGTTTGCGGGGTCGTATTCATTGGTGACTCATGGATTGGAAGACCCGGATGGTGAGTATGTTGGTTATATGATTGGAGATGTCAACAACTCAGCGGTATTGTTCAATGTGGATAATTACAAACATCATGTTATTATTGCAAACGAAAATATTGAGAAAAAGTTGAACCGTGCCTATGTCAGCGACATGTGGGGTTCTAAGATTTCACAGGCATGTATGTTGAACAATCACAAAGTGGTACATATTATTTTGAATGGTGCAAATTTGGATGATTTGGGTCCGAAGTTTAAGAACTTGACTTATCGCATCGACATGAATCACGGCGATGTCAACATGTTTGAAATGTTTGGAGATGTGAAAGATGAGTTGAGTATTTTTCCAAGTCAGATGCAGAAGTTGGTTCTGATGGCGGAGCAGGCATATGAAACCACCGAAAATGACCGCAGTATCATCCGAGGTTCTCTGGAAGAGATTGCTACGAAGTTTTATGTGGACCAGAGAATGTGGTATGCAAATGCCGCAGACAATCGTGATAAACTTCGTGTTACAGGTATCCCGCATGAGCAGATTCCAAAACTTGAGATGTTTTGTTCGTATCTTGATACGGAATACAAAGCAATGGTCAATTCTAGTGCGAGAGACGATGAATTGCTACACGCTTTGTCTGTACTTCGTGTAACCTTTAAGAACATGTTGTCTAATAATGGTGACTTGTTTAACACAATTACCTCTTCTGTGATTGATGGTGCAAAAGATGGTCGTAGAGTGGTTTATGACTTCTCTGAATTGCGCCGAAGAGGAATGGGTGTAGCTATGGCACAGTTGGTTAATGTTATCAGTTTTGCGATTGGAAATCTTGGATATGGTGATACCGTGATAATTCATGGTGCAGAACTCATTGATGCAGGTGTAAAGGACTATATCAGTATGCAGTTTGATAGACTGTATCATAATGGTGGTCGTGTTTGTTTCTTATACAATAAAATAGATAAGATGCTTGACGACAAGAAGTTTTCAGAATTTGATAAGGCAGACTACACGATATTTGGTAATATGACCGATACTCTTGTTAGTCAGTATCAGAAATCCTTGGGACAGGAGATTCCAAAGGATTTGGAGAGACTGATTACGAATAAGAGTGAATCCTCTTGTTACATCCGTAGGGGATTTGATAATGTTGTGTTTCGGCAGGACTTATCGCTTGGACTGGATAGGAGAGTGATGGTAAGATGATAAGAAAAGTTATACAGCACAAGCGTCATTTTGCGACAGTGATACTGTCTATGATGATATTATGCATGGGCATCCTCACTTTTACAGTGAATGTAAGAGCCGATGATGAAGTGGATGACCGTTCGTTGTATGCTCGCATGAATTATATTATGCAGTATGTCAATGAGGTCACGGCTCCAAAAGACGGTGACAGTGGAAATATTGGCGGTGTAAAAATCGCTGCAAAATCGGATGTAGGCGATGCCGGTGCATTTATTGGTTATTGTGAGGATGCAGAAAAAGGTATCAAAGGATGGATTTCATCAAGATTGTCCATGTCGAGTATGTCATATAGTTATGATATGTTTAAGGATTTGGCAGTAAGTGATGATGGGTCTGAAAAAACAAACAATGTGTATTACTATGCACGGTATGGATATACATTGGGCGAAATGGGATTGGATTCTACATCTGCAAAATCTACAATCAATATTGGTCGATTTTTGGCAGGTGCTTTGTTAATGTTTGCCTATGTGATGTCGTTGATGGTCCCTGCATTGTTTAATGTTGTATTTTCCGTCTTAAAAATGTTAAATCCATTTCGATTGTTTGTAGTGAGTGGTACGAAGTATAATCTAATGAGTGCTGCGGATTACGCAGCTGCTACCGGGTCTACCGCAATTAGTACATCAAATAATATGTGGCAAAATTTTGATAATTTGAAATCTGCCCCTACGGCATTAAATTCTGTGGCTACGGTTGTTCATGATTGGTATAATTCGTTATCACAGTTTAGTTGGTATATTATTATTCCATTATTTACGGTGTCTTTGTTAGTATCGATTGGATTGTTACGAACTTCATCTGCATGGGCAAAAGGTAAGAAATTGTTGTTCCGTATTTGTTTTTTGGTGATTGGCGTACCTGTTTGTGGAGCATTATATACATTTTGTTTGGATAAATGTGCGGATATGACATCCACTGGTAATTCAGCAGCGACTCGTGTTGTGTCATCGGTCCTTGTGGATTTTGAAGCATGGGCAAACAATATGCGATTGTGTCCAACAGCCGGAATGGTAATCGAAAGTGAGAGTAGTTCAGATACTTTAGCCGGACAGCCAACGACAGCCGCTTATTCTAATCTTCGTAAGACATGTCAAGAGATTAACGCCAAGACAGGTTCTATACCGGGACTTCCTATTATCTCAATGAGTGAAGATGATATTGCTGATATTTATGAGGGTGCAAATTTGACAGCTGATGATAAAGATGGTTCTATCAAAAAAGGTCAACGAGAGAATATCACAAAATTTGATAAATCCGTTCAAAATCAGCAAAAGAGTAGTGGTGGTGATAAATTAAGTGATACGAAAACAGTTGTTGCCACTATGTCATTGATATCCCGTTATATGAAAAATGCGGGGTGTGAACCCGGTGCATATGAGTCTCGTATTAAATCTGAATTGTCTAAGATTTCGACGAATGATAAGGACAAGGAGAAAGAAATCACTAAAATGTTTACGGATGTAAGTTCTAGTGATTTAGGAGATTTAGAGGCTGATATATTTTCAAAACGAGCAGGCAATTATGATGGCTATAACATTTATGGTAATGGTCATATTGTTGTCAGTTCGTCTAAAGATAAAGATGAAGAAACCGGTATGTATACAATTCGTTTCTTACCGGGTGATGGTGATACGGTTGAGGGTAAATTAAAAGGCGAAAAATTGTTAAATAAATCACAGGGCTTGTCTACACAGGCAATGTATAATTATCTCTGTTCGTCTTTTGAATCGAGTAGTATTGTTACATATTCACCAAATGATTCTTCTTCCGGATTTGTTAAGGAGACACATCGTTCTGTCAATTTGATTGGTTCGGGATTGCAATCATTTTTGTATCTTGTCAATTCATTAACTTTGCTATTTTGTTTGATAGTCATTGGTTTTTGGTATGCTTTTGGTATTGTATTTGCCAATTTGAAGCGTGGTATTCGTACTATTACCAGTGTGCCGATGGCATTATTGGGAAGTTTAAGTGCCATTGCTAAGTTTTTCACTTATACCTGTATGTTATTGATTGAGATAATTGGTACTATCTTTTTATACAGTTTGGTATCCGAATTTTTGTTTTCAATCACGGATATTATTGAAGCTCCATTTGTAAATGGTATTGCAAAATTATCAATTTTCAAATCAGCGGCAAATGCATTATTGATGCTGTCGATTCTTATCAGTACGATTGTGTATATTGTCTTTACAATTATGGCGATGCGACTTCGTAAGTCATTTGTAAAAGCAGCCGATGAAATGGCACAGCGTGTTATTGATAAGTTTGTTGGTGCAACTGGTACACCATCTGCTCCAAAGGGTCCAAATATGGCACAGAGAGCCGCAGGTGCTGTTGCCAGTGGTGCAGGTATGGCTCTTGGTAATAAAGCGATGAACTCACTGAATTTACCGGGTCAGAAAGGTGTTACGCCGGGACAGTCGAAAGCCGATGCGGATGGCAATAAACCAAAGAATGATTCGGCTGAGGTTGCAAAGGGCGATTCCAATGAAGTTGCAAATCCGGATAGTAATGTGAATGAGGATGTGGATGGAAATGCAATCGAAATGAGCGATGATGATAATACAAATGTAGATGTTAATGCGGATGGTCCAGAGTTGGAATCTAATGGTGAATCGGCTGCACAAGAAAATGAAGAGGGTAAAGCTGCCATGGCTCAGAGTGAGTTACAGCGTACCTCGGATGAGGGTAATGAAGATTCGGATGCGAAGACAGATGCCGCTATTAAGAGTGTGACAGGAGAAGTCAGTGCCGTACAGGAAGAGGAAATCAAGGACCAAGAGGCAAAGGATAAGGCTGATAAGCGTAAAGAAGCTGTAAAAGATGCTGTCGAGGGAACTGCTCAGACAGCCAAAGGTGCAGCTGAGGTTGCTGCTGCCGCAGAGACTGGTGATGCTAAAATGGCAGTCGATGGCGCAAAGGATGTCAAAGAGGGTTCTGAGAAAACATCCGAAGCAGGAGAGAAAGCCGCAAATGCAGGCAAAGAAGCAAAAGAAGATGCAGCCGCTAGAACGAATGCAACTGCCGAGCAAAATAAGGCAAATGCGGAGAATGGACATAAAAATGACCGTACACAGGTATCGAATAGTCAGATTCCGAAGTCTAAAGAGCAGAGTATGCAAAATAAGAAATCTTCATCTGTAAAGAGTTCTGCATCTGGTCCGGCGAATGGTTCTAAGACATTATCACCAAAATCCGGTGGTAATGCC